>Ga0316209_1000046_pt1 | contig 266495 bp, 224 predicted proteins | sample 6monopyrite_MG_FD_204945 | JGI IMG/M metagenome (GOLD analysis project Ga0316209, IMG submission 204945) | Microbial mat bacterial communities from mineral coupon in-situ incubated in ocean water Damariscotta River, Maine, United States -... | ecosystem: Environmental > Aquatic > Marine >... | reverse complement strand
AAAAAGCGGCGTTTGATTTAGCATAGATATCGTTTTTATTGGCTTTGATTGGCCGATATTATCTCATGCTAAAGGCGCTTAACTTAGTGCCATTCCGCTCTGTCCCCTTATTGAGACCACCAAGAGCCGACAGTGCAGATAGGCAAAACTTTTGATGGCATCACGACAGGGGACGGAGCTTAAAAAGCAAGGTCCATCCCCGAGCAAAGCAATCTAACGAGTAAAACCAATGAACAAACCCAGCGCTCCATCCTGCGAACAAAACCAGCAGGTTATTTTAGATGTGTTAAAAACACTGTTTACCAATGCAGGCGAAGTACTGGAAATTGGCAGTGGCACGGGTCAGCATGCGGTTTTTTTTAGTGAGCATTTACCGCATTTAAACTGGCAGCCCAGTGACCTGGAAGCTGAACATGCGGGTATGAAACTGTGGCTACAGGAGGTTGAGCATGATCGAATCAATGCACCATTAATGCTAGATGTTGATATGCCGCAATGGGCAGTGGCTAAAAAAGATTATATTTTCACCGCTAATACAACACATATTATTTCAACCGTGCAGGCGGAAAAAATGCTCAAGCATGTGGGTGCCTGTTTAAAATCAGGTGGTTTATTTGCACAGTATGGACCGTTTAATTACAACGGAAAATATACCTCTGAAAGTAATGCAAATTTTGATGTGTGGCTGAAACAACGTAACCCGTTAAGCTGTATAAAACATTTCGAAAGTGTAGAAAAGCTGGCACAGGAAAATTCCATGGGCTTGTTTAAGGATATAGAAATGCCGGCAAATAACAGAATACTGGTCTGGCAAAAAGAATAATATGGAAATTGATCGCAAGCTAAAGTTGTTTTATCTAACTTCAGTTTTCAGCCTGCTGTTTGCGGTACTGGGTTTTAGTTATAACGCCTGGCGCATGGAAATAACGGAAGACAATAATAATATTCGCACCGCTGCATTTGAAGTGTTAACGCAGTTGTCTGAAATGCAGCAAATGATTTATGCAGCCCATTACGATAAAGATTTACAGGAGGGTAACCCAAGAAAAATCTGGGTGAAAGTCGGGTTGATTATTGATTTAAGTGCATTGATTAGTGTGCAGGTTGAAGCGCAGGCAAATGAATTAAGAAGTTTGTGGAGTGACAGCTGGCAGCGGGTTAATGATGATGAAACGATTACGCAAAATTTAATAACGCAAATTGATAATGTTAGAAATGAAATAAAAGTGGCGCTGAAAAAATTACAGTAAATGATTTAACTTTTTAGCGCATCTCATTCCCACGCTCCTGCGTGGGAATGCATAGTAACGTAGGATTGGTATTGACTCCGATACCTTCATATGCTCCTTCAAGATCACGTTTCATTAAATATTTTTCTGGCAATAATCATGCCCGGGCAAATACCTGTAGCGGCGGCAAAAAAGAAAAATGCAGGTATTGTATACATAAACCAGTGTACATTGTTAAAACCACTTAACCAGATAGCCACTGAAGAAAGAATAGCGGTGTTTAAAAAGAAAAAACGGACGGCTTTGCTTGCTTTGAACATTTTAATATCCCTGTCTTTATTTGCTTTTGTTGGCCACAGTTACTTTAACTGTGGCCACTCATAACTCATCAATAATCAATACTAAATAAAGAGTGTTACATCCGATTTAGCAGCGGTGGGTAAAAAGCTGGCGGCTCCCACCCATTCATCCACTTCATCCATAAAATCACCCTGGTTGTGCCCAAACATATCTACCGTCATCTGGCAGGCGAGCATCTTTACATCTGCCTCCAGACATAGACTGCGCAGTTCTTCTATGCTGGCAATGCCTTTCACTTCGGTGGTTTTTTTCATCATGGCGGTGGCCATGGATTCAAAGCCGGGCAGGTTGCCCATAATCGCATTGGGAATGTGCATGTTTATATTTTTTAACCATTGCGGGCCTACGGGCATTTTCATCGGCATTGCCGGGTTGCCCATGGGGCTGACGCTTAATTTCAAATCTTTTTTCAATAGATCCAGGCCGTAAAAGGTGAAAAACATGGAAACGTCCCAGCCCAGTGCGGCAGCGGTGGAGGCCAGGATAAAAGGCGGGTAGGCCCAGTCCATAGTGCCTTTGGTGGCGATAATACTCATCGACGGGGTGTGGTCGGCTTCTTCTTTTTTACGTTTTTCTTCAAATCGCTGGTCAAACCAGTGGTTAAGTTCATCTTTTGACATGCTGATTAATTCATCACTGTTATTAAGTTGTGCGGTAGTGGCGCTCATCTTCTATCTCCTTCGGTTGCTATGCAAACCGGTGGGTTGGCTTTGTATTTCGAGCTTTTTACTGACTTACTCTAAAACTAAGATAGTTGTCTGACTATTAAATGTCAACAAAATTCAATCAGAATATTATGGTTTGCTGTTTGTTAGGGGTGGGGGGTAGGTAGATAGATCTGAATTTACACGGCCATGGAATTTATCCATCGGGGAAAGATATCTGCTTTTTGATGTCTGTCCCCTGTGCTGATGTCATCAAGCGTATTTCGGAGTTTGTTAGCGACACTATTCGTTTTTGGTGGTATTACAACAGGGGACAGGGCGCAAGAAACGCGACCTTTCCCCGATGGAGATGTGCTGTTTTTAAGTGGACGCTAGCCTTTTTAGCTAAATATTCAAAGTTCGGTAAGGCTGGCTTATTTCGCTATTAAGTGACTGGTTTTTATAGGATTCCAGTGTTTCCAGTAAGCTGGCCTGCCAGCTAATTTGCGGGTCATAGCCTATTTGTTGACTGGCCTGGCCATTACTGATTTCGGGTGATTTGAGCATATTGATCATGGCGGGTGTCAGCAATGGTTGGCCATTGATGTTATGGGTTTTACCCTGTAACCAGAGAATCGGACTGGCAGCAAATGAGGGCAGGGCGGAGGTTAATGGTTTTGCCTGAATCTGCGCTTCAATAAAAGTCATGACCTGGGTGTGGCTGGGGGATTCGGGGCCGACAATATTCAGGCTGCTGTAACCTGATTCAAATGGCCCGAGGGCGGCGCGGGCAAAAGCCTGGCCAATATCCCGTCCATCGACAAGGGGCAGGTGTCCCAATGCTCCGCTCAGGCAGGGCAGAAATGTCTGATTGTTACGTGACAGTAACAGGGGTAAGAGTCCCATATTAAGGCGCTTGCCTGCATAAAGTCCGAGGCGCAGATTAACAAACTGGCAACGTGGCTGGTCTAAATTACGCAGATAGTCTTCCACCGCAATATGGCAGTTAATCATTGGCCAGTTGCGCCGGGGTTTGCCTTTGGTGTTGGCATTATTGCGTTTAGTCACAGCACTCACATAAAGGCTGCTGAGGTTAATAAAGCGACTGATGCGCCATTCATTGGCGTGATTAATTAAATCAAGGGTGGGCTCCAGATAGGCTTTATTGCATATATCCCCGGCGTTTTCAAAACTGCTCCAGCCCGCCGCATGGCAGATAATATCTATACCCGTTAGTACCCGGTCGAGGTAGTCTGCATCGCGCAAATCACCCTGGCGTACTTCGCCTTTATATTGCGGGATGAGTTTTGCCGGGTTTCGACAGGCCGCCACGATTTGCAAATCCTGATGCTGAATATTCATCAGGGTTTCCAGTATGTGGCTGCCGACAAAGCCTGTCGCGCCGGTAATGAGGATTTTTGTGATGGGCTCTTTACCTGAATTAGATTAAGTTACCTTAGAGGAGCCCTTAAGATACAACATGAAGCGGCAGGTTGGAAATGCCATTATCAATTATGTGAAAGTTTGATGACCGTTGCCGTTGTGAAATGGTAGCGGTTTTATTTGATGGGCTTTCATCAAGGGAATGCACAGTTACTGCATGAGTCTGGATAGAAAAGAAAATGACTTTAACACAGGATATTTTTGGAGCAGGTGGTTATGCTATAATTGATCATATTGAAAAATTACTTAAAAAATTACTTAAAAAATTACCTGAAAAGCTGCCGTTATTATTTGCGTCACTTACATCGTAATAAATTATATGAGTAATACGCTGCCAGACCTGTATCCTATTATTGCAAAAAGCCAGTAATCACGACCTGTATTCGTATGAGTTTGAAATGATGCAGGCGCTAAGTGTTGTTTTTAATGAAGCATCGGGATTGGTCGCTGAGCTTATAACAGATGGTTTGTTAGATGCTGAAGCTTTTGTTCAGGCATGAACCATCTGCAATGTCTGGATGCATTGGCAGAAATTGCTAATGATCCATTAATTAAGGGTTTTAATTTTTACAATTTTAAAACTTATTTTCCATGTTTTACCCTATACTTTATCCTCCACATATTTGAGATTACCGTGAAAAAAACATTTAAATTAACCCATGATAAAATTAAACCTGAACGTCAGGTTGAAGCCGTAAAACACGAAATTAAAAAATATATAAAACGTGAACGTAAAAGAGATCTGGATGAAGGCGTTGATTATTTAGATTTTGATTGCAAGTTCGGTACAGACGAAACAACTAGTGAAGTGATTCATTTGGCTGAAATTAATAAATTAATAGACCAGGCTGTGTCGGATGCAGTTGAGTCATTTTATATTGAAGTGATTGCAAAGCCGGGTTATAGAAAACCAAAACCCCAGGAATAAAACCCCAGGAATAAAACATTCAAGTTTAAGCTATCGCCAGTGTGAAATTAAACTGTGATCCCTGTTCAGGTTTGCTCTCTACCCAGATGGTCTGTTTATGTAACTCAATTATTTTTTTAACGATGCATAATCCCAGACCTGCATGGCCATCTTTACGTTCAGGTGTATGTGCCTGATGAAAGCGTTCAAACACCAGAGCCTGTTGGTCTAGTGGTATTCCCTGGCCAGTATCGATTATTTTTATGGTTAAACTGCCATCTTCAGGTGCGGCTATATTTACCGTTATATGGCTATCTTTACGGCTGTAATATATAGCATTGTTTATTAAGTTATCTAAAACACGTTCAATTAACCCAATATCGGCAAATACCAGCGGGTTTTGTGTTTCTGATTTTATAATGAGTTGTATGCCTTTTTCTTTCGATTTTAGTTCAAACTTGGCTATCACGTCATATACCAGTTCAAGCAAAGGGAAACTTTCCATTTCTGGCTGATGTTCCCGTGCATCGAGTTTGGCCAATTCAAATAAACCATCAATTAATTTCTGTAAACCCTTTGCCTGTTTTTCGGTGGTGTTTAGATATTTCAATCTTTCTTCATCAGATAAGTTTTCATACTTAATCGTTAAGGTTTCAAGGTAGCCCTGAATGGATGCAAGGGGAGTGCGTAAATCGTGGGATATATTGGCAACCATTTCACGGCGTAAATTGTCCTGTTGTTTGAGTGCAGACCACTGCTGTTGAATGTGTCGGGTCATACTTGAGATATGTTTTTCCAGCTCGCTAATTTCATCGGGTAACATTAATTCTGAAGTTTTAAACTCAGAGTTATGTTCGGTCGCAAAGTCACTGTCTACAAAATTGGCAACGCCGGACTGCAGTTTTTTGATGCGCAGGTTAATGCGGTAAAAAAGATACAGTCCAATTAAAAGCCCCATTAACAGGCTACCCGCCAATACCAGGCCGCCTAAATATATAATCGTATTTTGTGACTGCGTGTTTATGGCTTTGGTGAGTTCTTCGCCCTGTAATACTACATATAGATAGCCTTCGGGGGCTTTGTTGTCAGGGATTGGGGTAACTGAAAATGATTTTTTTGTTTCATGTGAACGCGGGTCATCACCTAAAATATTTAACGTCTGGGGATGTCTTAAGCGTTGTTTTACAGGGTTTAAATTAATACTGTTTCGCTTAACTTTTCCTGGCTCAGCGGAATAGGCGAGTATTTTTCCCTGCAGATCTAAATAGTAAATTTCAATACTGGGGTTGATGGTCATATACTGCATGAAAGTTTTTTTCATGGCGTTCCTGTCTATTTTTCCATCGTGTACAATTTTTTTATCATTAACCAGATTCAGTGCCAGATCATGATTGATGAGTTGCTGGCTGGACTGGTTTATCTGTTGCAGCATGTAGCTTGCAAAGATGGTGTACATCAGGCCAACCGCGAGAAGAATGATGCATAATCTGGCGGCGAGTTTGAAGTAGAGTGTATGGGTGAATGATGTTTTCATGTTGCCTGATTCATGTCCTGCATTATTTTGCGGAGAGTGTTTTTTTATATAAAGCATTTTTTAAACTCATGTATCGGTCGCAATAAACTGATAACCCACACCCCAGATTGTTTTAATGAATTCAGGTGTGCGCGGATCAGTTTCCAGTTTGCCTCTTAAACGATTAATGTGTGAATTGACGGTATGCTCATAGCCCTCGTGACCATAGCCCCAAACTTTATCGAGTAATTGCATACGGTTAAAAACCTGTCCCGGGTGACGTGCAAAATACAATAGTAAATCAAATTCTTTTGCCGTTAACTCAAGTTGCTGTTGGTGCTTTAAGACTTCGCGGGTTTGGGTGTTAATGCTTAAGTTGGTAAACTGTATCTGCTCAGTGTCGGATGGTTTGTTTTGCATGGCATCATGGCGCCGAATTAAGGCTTTAACCCGGGCTACCATTTCCATCAGGCTGAAGGGCTTGGTTAAGTAATCATCGGCACCGGATTCCAGACCTAACACACGGTCCATTTCAGATGAGCGTGAGGTTAGCATTAATATGGGGGTATAAACTTTACTGGTATTGCGAATTTTTTTACAGATTTGCAAACCATCAAGACCGGGTAGCATGATGTCGAGAATAATTAAGTCATAAGCATCTTGTTTAATTTTGTTCCAGCCATCAATGCCGTCATAGAAAACATCAACCTGTATGCCGATATCACTCAGATGTAATTTAACTAAATCTGAAATATCTTTATTATCTTCAACAATAATGACTTTTTTATTTTTCATGGTTTTAAGCAGTATTAGCGCATTTTAATTACGTTAATACTGCAGTTCCTTAATGCTGTCGCCGAGTTTATTTTGCCGAATTTATTTTATAGTGCAGTGACTATAATGCGCAGTGTCGGATTGTCGAACTTGTCAGCAGCGCCGAGGGTTGATTCGTTAAAATTATCATCTGCGCTTACCACACCGCTGTGTAATGTGACGACAGAAGTAACATCATCCTGTTCCGGATTAAAGCCTTCGCCACCATCTGCCGGGCCGGGTAGAGTGCCTGGCAGCTCGCTATTAAACTCCGTACCTGCGTCATAGGTATAAGTATGATAGACACGGGTCTGACCCTTGGTTAGGCTGCCAAGTTCAATAGAATTTACACCGCTGAAGCCATCGTTGGTGTTAATCAGCATGCCGGCAATAGAAAGATACAGTTGAGTTGCATCGGCTGTTTGCAGGGTAAACTCAACATCCATTCCCGGAAGCACCGCAGCAGTCGCTTCAAACTGTGGATTGGCAGGCTGTAGTGCCAGTAAATCTGAGCCATTACCGCCTTCGGCCATTTTTTCCAGCGCAAGGCTTGCGGCTTCGCCAATGCTCCAGAATTTGAAGCTTTTGGTATGCAGCATTGCCACCGGAGGTGATAAGGGTTGGGCATGGGTCATGTTGATTATCTGCACACTAAAACCATAGGTTTCACTCGCGGGTGAATCATTGTTATCAGAGCAAGCGGATATTGATAAAATCATTACGCCACAGATAGCTATTTTCTGGATAAAATTCTGCATCTAATTAATTCCTATTTAACTTCAATCACTAAGCGTGCAACCGGGTTTAACCAGCGGTGAATGCGACTGTCAATATCACTGGCACCCCCCATTGCATCTGTGTCACCAATGACGCCACGGTGAATGTGAACAGTACCATTGTTTTCCGTAGTGGTGACACCGGTGGCATTTGCGCCCTGTTTTTTCAGTGGATCAGCTGGGAAGCCCGGAGCACCGGGCGCGCCGCCTTCCATGCCGGCAAACACCTCATCATTGGCTTCGGTGCCCGCGTCGTAAGCATTCAGGTAATAGGTGTATGTACCCGCTGACGTTGGAATGGCTAAGGCATCGAGGCCGACAAAACCATCATTAGAAGGGAGTACCATCGCGGTCATTGAAAGGTGGGTGTTGAGTGCCTGAGTGGTTAAATCAAATGAGACTGTTTGCCCAGGCGCCGTTGCTCCACCTGGTGGGGGACTGGAAATTACATCTGCATTTAAAGCCGTTAAATCATCAACTAGTGCGCTGATACTCCCGCCCTCAGCCATAGCCTGTAAGTTATCGCTCGCGCTAGTTGCAATTTGAAAAAGATGTTGATCCGCAGAATGCGCACCGAATAAAAGCGGCGTAAAATGACTGCCATGGGTCAAATTGGTAAAGCTTATGGTTAGATCCTGTGCGGATGCGCTGGCAATGGATACAGCTGAAATCGCCAGTGCGATTAATGCTTTCTTCATATTTATATTCCTGATTTTAAAATTTGATGGTTACAGTGGGCTTAGTGTGTACTGCAGATATCAATCTAAAATCACAGAGATATCACGAAAGATTAACATCTCGGGGGTGTGAAGCAGCGCTAATTTTATCGCAGATATTTCATCAATCACGTATACTATCGATAAAATAAAAAGCGAATAAAAAATATGGTCGTTAAATTAAGATTAAAACAATTATTACTGCATGCAGCACTCATTTCTATCGCTGTTTTTGCAGCACCGGCTGCTTATGCCGGAACTTATATCGTACTGGCTCCCGCACAGATAAAAATCAAAACCGACCCGGGCTCAACAAAGCCATCAGTGATTGATTTTCGCTTAGGCTATGAGGTTAATGAGCATAAGTTTGAGCTGGCGGTTATGTCGAGTATGAATGATGATAGTCTTAACGAGCTGGTGACGGATATTCCCTCCGTAAGATCCATATTGTATCGTTATAATCCAGATCCAAGTAGTTCAGTAAAACTTGAATTTATTCTCGGATATAGTCAGGTTGAAATAGAATCCACCTACATCAATGTGCCCACGAGCAGTGAAACTTTTGAAGGTGTTAGTTATGGTATAGGCCTCGAAGAGGCCTTGCAAAGTATTCCACAACTTAAGTTTAAAGTTGATTTAATCCAGATGTACAAGGGCGATGATCTCGATTTAAGACTTTTATCAGTAGGGTTCCGTTATGAATTTTAAATCAGCTTATTGTTTTCTGCTATGCACTTTTATGCTTTTACTTACAGCCTGTGGCGATGCGGAAAAAGAAGCTCCGCTAGTCGATCTATTTGCTGCGGCCAGCCTGGATATTATAGCCATTGATTTTCCGGCAGAGGCCAATGAAGCCATTATATCTGTCGATGCCTTTTTTGATTATAGCATCGAAGGCTTAAGATCAAATGGCGTCGATAGTGTACCGGTCACCAGTAATGTTACCTGGTCATTATCTGATGGAGCGGTTAGTAGCATTGATGAAAATGGTCGTTTAAGTGCCGGTTCGGTTGCAGAGCAAATGACCATTACTGCGACGGTCGGACATTTAAGCGATACATTCGATGTTAGAATTTCGGCAGCAAAATTTGATCAGGTGGTTATGCTTAATAGCACAGCCCTGACAATTAATATGTGTACGGCGCAGCAAATTATACCCATTGGTAATTACATTAATGATGATGGTTCAGCGGATGAGCAGCGCCCGGTTGATAGCCGTATTATTAACACCATCGAATGGCTTATTAGAAATGCAGAAGATGATACGTCATCGCAACGGGCATTTATTAAGACTGAAAATAACATTGCAAATTTACAGGCACTGCAAACTGGGGATGTCATTATTCAGGCGCGCGCACCTTCGGATAGTCAGGATGGCACGGTAATTACATCGGTAGATTTTAATCAGACGCTGGATAATAATTTAAATAGCATAAAAATATGCCGCAGTACGGATACTAATTTAGACACCTGCGCACTTACCAACAAAGATGTTGTAGAAAATAATGTTGTATCGCTAATGGCGGTGGGTAAGTATCAACAAACCGATGGTAGCGATAGCAGCCAGAATATCAGTGCATACAGTAAATGGGGTATCAGTAATACAGCTAATGCAACAATTGCATTATCAGCAGATTTGCAGCAGTTAAATGTCACGGGTAAATTAAAAGAGACAACGACGAATGTTTCAGTTGCCTGTGGTAATGTCGAACAAAGTATTGCGGATGCAGATATTGAAAAAGGTGTGGTACTTGAAGTTCCGGTTACCTGCGCCAATGGGAATTTAAATTGTCTGCAAAAATCAGAAACCATGAATGTTATAAGTGAAGCGATCACCGCCATATCGATAACGGCAAATGATCTCGACCTGCAAGATAATATTGCGCGGGTATTCACCACTCGACCTACCAGTATTATATTAAAAGTTACAGCAGATTTTTCAAATAGCGCTAGCCGTGTTGTAACAGCGGAGGCAACTTACTTTAATCGAAGTGCTGAGGTTATTACTAAAAAATCAGGAACCTCCGCTGAGTATACTGTGCAGCCTACGGGTAATGACGTGGAAATATTTGTAGAGATGCAGAATCAGAATTTCACGGTTAAAATCACGCTTCCTAACTAATATATAAAATGTAACAGCTACTGTCCCGTTAAAAAAATTGAATGTGACCTAAAATCGTCATGTGTCACATTTTTATTGGTTTTTATTTATTAACGACATGAAATTAGAGAAACAAAATAATAACAGATAATAATTTAAACCGTCATCCCCGAATGCTTGTGTCGGGGATCCAGCGGCCTTATGTACTGTAAAGACACTGGATTCCCGACACAAGCATTCGGGAATGACGACACTCTTTAAGTTAACGGGACAGCAGTGAACTAATATATAAAATGTAACAGCTACTGTCCCGTTAAAAATAGGTGGGGCGAAGGCGTTAATGTTTATGAATTTATAGTTGGTTATTTAATGGGTTTAGCTGTTCAATATCTTGTTTTGTAACCACTTCGTTGTGTCTTGTGCAGACATGGGTTTAGCAAGATAATAACCCTGCCCCTGTCCACAGTGTAATGTATTTAAATATTGAAGCTGTTCTTCTGTTTCAATGCCTTCTCCAACAACGTTCATATTTAGCCCGTGTGCCATTGCTATAATGGTTGAGGTTATTTTTACATCATCCTTGTCCTGTGGAATACCGGTAATAAAAGATCGGTCAATTTTTAATGTGTCGATGGGTAGTTGTTTAAGGTAGTTGAGGCTGGAGTAACCAGTGCCAAAATCATCGATAGATAATTTCACGCCTTCTTTAGTCAGTTTGTCTAAGGTGTTTTTTACATCGTCTGTTATATTCAAAAACATTCTTTCTGTTATTTCCAGTTCAAGTTGGCGGGCATTCATACCGGTTTCATTTAAAATTTTGATTACACTGGAGCAAAGTTTGTCACGATCAAATTGCTGGGCAGCAACATTAATTGCCAGATTAAGTTTACCCAGTTTAAGTGATTCCCATTCCCCTATTTGTTTGCAGGCCTGCTTCAGTACCCAGTCGCCAATCGTAACAATCATACCGGTTTCTTCAGCAAGAGGAATAAAATCATCCGGCATAATTAAGCCATGTTCTGGATCCTGCCAGCGAATTAATGCTTCAACACCAACCGGTTGCTGGGTTTCTAAATTAAAAATGGGCTGGTAGTAGAGTTGAAATTCATCGCGTTCAAGTGCGCGGCGTAAACGGCTTTCAAGGCTGAGTCGCTTCTGTACCTGTTTAGTCAGCTGTTCATCATAAAACTGATAGTTATTGCCGCCTAAATCTTTTGCATGATACATAGCGGCATCTGCATATTTTAATAAATTGTCACCGTTATCATCATCATTTGGGTAAAGTGCAATGCCGATACATATTGAAGAAAAAACTTCAGTTGATTCAATTTCAATGGGAGTATCAAGGCATTTCAACATGCGTTTGGCAACCATGTTTATATAGCTAATATCAGTAATATCTTGCAGGATACTCACAAACTCATCACCACCAAAACGACTGATTGAATCTTCATCCCGCAAACAGGATTTTAAACGACTGGCTACATGTACAATCAGCTGATCACCCGCATCATGTCCAAGACTGTCGTTTACGGTTTTAAAACGGTCGATATCAATAAACAGAACTGCAATAATATTTTTATTACGTCGTGCGCGACCCAATGCAAATTTAAGGTGTTCAAGCAATGAAATGCGATTAGGTAATTTTGTTAAAGAATCGTAATAAGCCAGTTCATCAAGTCTGCGTTCAGCTTCGCGTCTTTCATCAACTTCAGACTGTAACTCATGTGTTCGAATGGCTACCTGCCTACGTAATAATATAGTTAACCCGAACATGATAATAATAACTGTAAATAACCCGCTGACCAGCCAGATTAACCAGCGGTATGATTGAGATTGCTCACCCTGATTCATCCAGCGACGAATGGAGATAAAATAAATGGAGTTTTTATCGGCTTTGTATTTACTAAGTTGCTGGTCAATTTCATTAATTATATTTTGGTTGACTGGTTTAAGCGCAGAGTAATGAATAGTAATGGGATTGAAAATTATGCTGGTTTCAATTAGATTGTATTCGTTTGCATTAAGGGCGCCAAATAATCGATTGACAATTCCCGCATCAACCTTTTGTTTCTGGATTGCTTTCATAACATCTCTGAAGTTTTCAAACTCTACGAGTTTAATATTTAATTCAAATTTTTCAGCCAGTTTACGGAATGCTTTATTGTGAGTGTTGTTTTTCATTGCACCTATGCGCTTATTATCAAGATCAAGAAGTGAAGCGATATCTGAATCAGTGCGAGAGTAAACTTGTCCCCAGTTACTGATAATGCCATTACGTGTGAATATATATTTATCATCACGTTTTTTTGAATAGGCCATCATGGAGATAATGTCTATTTTATTGGTCTCAAAGTTTGCAAGTTGATCTGTATACGAGCCAGGCACAAACTGTAATTTCCAGTTATTTTTATCTGCGATTTTTTGTAGTATATCGATAGAGATGCCGCGCCATTTTCCAGTTTTATCTTTGAATGCAATGGGGGGATTAGGTAATACGCCAACACGGATAAGTTTGTCAGTGCTATTATCGCCTGCGACAGTTGATGTTGTGCTGAGGCCTGTTAGTAATATCAATATTAATATGTTTTTTGAATTAAATATATTAATAAATGACCATGCGGTACCGGTCATAAAGAGTCGTGACTGTAATGTAAAATAGAACCTGCTAAAAATCATAGGGACTCTTTGTTAAACTCATAAATTCAAATATAGTGTAATTGCATTGCTGTGCACTAAAAAATTAGATTTGAACTCCCTGTCTTTTGCGGATCTATTTTTTTAGGTTATAGCTAATTGTGTAACCTGATTAATAAATGAGGTTATATTGAATTATTTTATTATTCAAAAAAGAAAGTCATTTCAACTCCGGCAACTTCAAGCGTGTCATTATTTTTAAGTGGATGCGCCTTAGAGCCTATTTCTTCATTGTTAACATGGGGGCGTTCAGCATTGTCACCGCCATCAATATGAATTAAAAAATAACCGGTAGGGCGGCGGGTGATTGCGGCCACCTGCACTCCGGGTTTGCCCAGTGTGGTGAGTACTCTTGTTAAGGTGAGTTCTTTGCCGTTATTAGCACCACTGGCGATGCGTATTTTAGCAATTTTCTGGCTGGTTTTTCCAGAGTCAGAGGAGGCGATTTCTGCAACAATTTTCCCAACGGACTGGTCAATCGCTTTATTGCCTTCAGTTTCCTGCATACCGACAGCCGTGGTGTTGATAATCATGGTTTTTTCAAAATTATCTTCTGTGCCGGCACTGATGTTTATAAATTTAATTTCATGTTGGCCAACTTTGATGACATCAGCATTTTCCAGTACATTTTTCTTAATTAATGAGCCGTTTAAATAGGTACCATTCGTGCTGTTTAAATCTTCAATAAATGAATTATTGAGAATGGTGACAATCTGGGCATGGTGTCCGCTTATCGCCAGACTGTCGAGATGGATGTCATTATCACTTTTTCGGCCAATGGTCATAGTGTCTTTAGCAAGTTGAAGTTCGTTTTTAACTTCACCGTTTAAACTTATTTGGATAGTTGGCATTTTGTACCTTACTCGTTAATTTTTATAATCAGGAAAATAACTCTAAAAATTTAGTGTACCAGTTCGAATTTGCCGGAAACTCTTTTAGTACTCTTGCCAGCATGACGGATACATTATCTTTGCCGCCGTGATTTTTAGCCTGTTTAATGAGTTCTTTTGTGATTTTGTGCGGGTTGTCGCGATAATTTAAGTGGATATCTTCAATTAAACTGTCATCAATCATATCGGTTAAACCATCAGAGCAGAGCATGTAGGTATCATCTACCAGAGCAATATCTTCCAGCAAATCAACATCGACCGTAGCATTAACGCCGACTGCACGGGTGACCAGATTTTTATTTAATGATTCATTGGCTTCTTTTTTAGTATAAAAGCCACGATCTACCAGTTCCTGTAGTAGCGTGTGGTCACGTGTCATCTGTTCTAATATCCGGTCGCGCATCCGGTAGAGGCGTGAGTCACCCACATGGGCAACAGTAATGCGGTTGTCATAGAGTAATAAAACGACAACGGTTGTACCCATGCCTTCATATTTTGAGTTTTTTTGCGCAGCGTCAAAAATTTTTGAATTTGCGTCTTTAATGGCTTTTTCAATGAGCATGCTTTCCATGCTGTAGCCGGTGCTCTCATCTATTTTGCCGGTGGTAATAAGTGGCAGAGCTTTATTTAAGTCCTGCAGAATTGAATCAACCGCAATCGCACTGGCAACTTCGCCGCCCTTGTGTCCGCCTATGCCATCTGCAAGCACCAGTAAACCCAGCTCATTTGTGTGCCCAATACTGTCTTCATTGTGGTCACGTACCAGACCCTCGTCAGTAATACCGGTGATGATGATTTTTTCAGAAATACTCATAACCGTTTTACTTAGCCGTCTTTTGTTTCTGGGCAATAATCTGTATGCACTTGCGCAGGTCATTGGACATTTGGGTGCCGCTTTGATAACGCTTTTCGGGCTCTTTTGCGAGCGCTCGATTAATGATTACCGAAACACAGCGGGGCAGTTCAGGGCGAATACTTTCGGGTTTAGGGTGGGTTTCATTGGCAATTTTATACATTAATGTTGCCATTGATTCACCCTGAAATGGCAGGCGCCCCGTCATAAACTGAAACATCATGACACCCAGTGAAAACAGGTCCGACTTACCATCAACTTTTTTGCCGGCCAGTTGTTCCGGTGACATATAGGAAGGTGTGCCAAGCACCATGCCTGTTTTGGTTTTGCTGGAGTCGGTGATGCGGGCAATGCCGAAGTCGGTGATTTTCAAGGTGTCTGTTTTTAATTCATACATGATATTCGCGGGCTTAATATCCCGGTGAACCACATTCGCTTTGTGGGCATAATCCAGTGCATCTGCACAGCGACGAATGATATCTAGCACCCTGGGTATTGGTAGCAGTTTATCCGCTTTACCATAGGAGACCATATCGCCGCCCTTTAAAAATTCCATCGCGATGTAGGCCAGGTCGTGCTCTTCACCGGCATCAAAAATGGTGACAATATTCGGGTGGCTGAGGCGGCCCGCAGTTTCGGCTTCGCGGAAGAAGCGATCTTTTACTTCCTGTAATTCATCCTCTTCAAACTCCAGTGACAGTGCCATGGTTTTTATGGCCACAATACGGGCAATTTTCGGGTCTTTACCTAAATACACTGCACCCATGGCCCCCTTACCCAGTTCTTTTTCAACTTCATAACGGCCCAGCATGGGTTTTTCAACGCCGCTGTTATTAAGCAGTAAGGAGCCGCCGAGGGCGTTGCTGTGACTGCCAAGAATAACGGTTTCTTCCATGGCCGTTGCGCGGGTCATGCGTTGTTTAATGTCGCGGAACTTGGCATCAATGTCTTTCATGACCTGATACACGGACGCGGCTTTATTAAACTGCCGCTTGCGCTCAAAATCCAGCGCCAGGTTGTACAGCAGCTCAAGGGCTTCCTGGGATTTTGGTAGACGACGAAATTTATCAAACGCCGCATCAAGTTGTCCCTGGCCCTGTAAAGACAGGCCCAGCATACGGTTGGATTCTGCAGATTCCGCATCCAGTGCCAGCTTGCCTTTTTCGGCTGACAGAAAGCGTTTGGTGGTGAGCAGCAGGTGCCCGGCAACAAGCAACAAAGAGGGACTCACGAGTTGTAGCCACAGGCCTTTTTCGGTCATTAAAATGTAATGGGTCGCGAATAACGCGAAAAATAGCAAAACGGTAATGCTGGCCGCAATGCCCGCATTTAAACGCGGGAGTAACACAATAATATACAGCGCGATGGCAAGTGTAGTGCCTGCAATAGCGCCCAGTCCCCAGCCTGGCTCGATAAAAAAGTCTTCATTAAGTATGCTGGAAACTGAATGGGCGATGGTGAGCACCGGTGCCATATTGGCATCAATCGGGGTAACCATCGTATCCCCCACACCTACCGCGGTTGCGCCGATAAGAACAATTTTACCTTTATATTTAGACGCGGGAATTTTGCCCTGTAAAACATCATAAAATGAATCCACCCCAAATGCGCTGGCCCCTCCAATACCACTGTAAAAGAAGGTGTTCATTAACAGGTTCTGGCTGGTTTTAATGGACAGGCTACCCAGCTCGACGCTATCTCCCAGGTGAATGGTGACGTCTTCTGGCTTTAAATTCAGGCTGCGCATGGCCAGCTGTAGTGCCAGTGACGGGTACATCTGATCATAGTATTCCACTACCAGTGGCTCCGAACGAATGCTGCCATCGGTATCCGGGGCGGCGGATAATGCACCGATGCTATCGGCCTTTGAGCCCAGTAATTCAATGGGATAAAATATGTTGGCAACGGGCAGTGGAAATTCATTATCCGGATTGGTTACCGGGTTGTTTTTAATTTTACTGAGTTTGTTGCGGGTAACATACGTGGGCAGGGCCGTATCCGGATTGCCTCGTGTCTGGCCAATGCCCATGTGCATGGCCAGTACCACATTTTTCGCTTCAGATAAGCTGTCCGCCAGTTTCTGGTCAGTATTCAAATCAATTTCGGCGGCCACCAGTTTTTCGCCCAGCAACTGAATATCCCCATTAAGTCGGGAGTTGGCATCGGTGGTGATTTGCGGAAGTTTGCTATCGTTGTAGAACTTCAGTAAGTCCTGAATGTAGCGCATGCCAGGATCGATCTGGGGTTCTATAAAAAAGGTCGTTTGGCCAATAATTCTGGCACCGCCGCGTTTGAGAATGCGGTGCATTTCGGCATGAATATCCCGGGGCCAGGGCCAGCGGCCTATATTTGCAATACTGACATCATCAATCGCAATAACCGCGACTTTATCACTGGGGATACCTTTGGATGAGCGTACGCCAAAATCATAAGCGTAGTGTTCCAGACTATCGAACAGGCCCATTTTGGCGAGTGAAATTACGATGATGCAAACGGCAAGACCAGCAAACCAGTCTTTTTTCCAGAACGCCTGTTTCATTCTGTCTCTCGGCTAAATTTTGGTAATCTGAAATCAGCCATTATTTTTCTTCAATTTTTCCGGTTACTATTATTATTATTATTATTATTATTATTATTATTTGGGATGCTCTGATCAAGTCTAATCCTAAGTGTACTTAATCAGAGCACCCCTAGCTAATCTTCTGTTTGAGATTTCGCCCCATTAATTAGAATAGATCATAAACGCAAGTCTTGCCCATCGCTAGTGAAAATTGCGACTTTTTTAGTAAAATCACCGTGTTGGGGTTTAACCTTCATTAATCAGGTGAACATGAGGCGGTATATTATGAGATGATAATCTCGGATGCCCTGAAGGAAAAATCATGGTTAGAGTATCCCTGACTCGAAATACAGCTAGCAAAGCCAGAGGTCACAATTTATTTTTAGAGGTGCCCTTAAGCTTATTTTACGGCTTAATCATCAATAACCGGCGGAATGTGTTTGTTTGCGTTAATCATTGCCTTTACCCGATTTTTTTACAAATCAGGCTAGTGACGATAACCCCACCAATGTGAATAATAATCAGCAACAGAGTGATATTAGCGCTGGCTTCGTACACCTTTTTCCAGAACTTCTCCCAAAAAACATTTTTGTTGTCATGCGCCTTCTCATCATCATCTGCGCGGGCGATGCTGATAAGTTGAACCTCAGGTAAACGGTCTGAGTTTAAAAGAAATTGCAGTGCTGCGGGAAACCCACGAAAAAACGCTTTGCCAACAGGCTTCATCTATCTATAAGAAATCCGCAATCAACGGGTGGCATATTTTCTGCGCGTGGTTTATCGAAGATATTTTATAAGTTTTATTTCAGCTAGCCTTCAGATTATTAATTCTCTTAATAAACCATTGTGCGTTAATTCACAGAATTTAACTGACAGGTTTATTTTGGTTGATTTCTACAAAAATGGGAATATAATCCCAATCACACAGTTGGAACATTAAACCATCCATTTTCAGGCGCATGATTAATTTAGCCAGAAAGTAGGTGAAATCAAAAATATCAATCACTTAGGAGTGAATGACGATGAATAATCAATTTATATTTCGTAAAAGTCTATTAGCAGCCAGTATTGCTTTGTTAACCGCCTGCGGTGGTAGTGGTAGCAGTGAGCCTACTGCAGCAGACTCAACAACCTCGGGTGTTATTACCGGTTTTGGCAGTATTTATATTAATGGCGTTAAGTATGAAACAGGTACCGCCAGCATTAACATTGATGGCGCTTTACTGCCTGAGTCTGAGCTGAGTGTAGGTGATGTGTGTGTGATTGAAGGTAGTGTGGATGCTGACGGTACAACGGGTACAGCGGTTACAGTCGCTTGTGCAGATGAGCTGGAAGGTTATGTGATGGATGTATCTGGCCTGGATTCAACCACCGGTGTTGGTAGCATCGTTGTAATGGGTCAGACGGTTATGGTTAATCTGGACACGGTCTTTGAAGGTGATGAGACAAATGTGCTTAGCATTAATGACCTCAGCGTTGATGATATTGTTGAAGTGAATGGTTTCTCAGATGGTAATGGCAACATACTGGCGACTCGCGTTGAAACCAAGGCCGCTAATGATGATGTTGAAATCAAGGGTGTTGTGGCTAATTTGAATGAGGATGAACTTGAATTGACATTTACTATTGGCGATATGCTGGTTAATTACAGCACGGCAGGTGAGATCCCAGCACTGGTTAATGGTTTGTTTGTTGAAGTAAAAACCACAAGTCCATTATCAGGTAATGCGACGGATGGATTTGTCATGATGGCTAGCAAAATCGAAGTCAAAGAAGATGGCGACATTGATATCGACGGTGATGAAGGCGAAGAAATCAAGATGCAGGGTTTAGTGTCTGAAGTGACTGAAACTACGTTCCTGTTTAATGGTCAGCTAGTTGATATCGCTTCTCTGGACCTGGATGATGACTTTGACATCACGTCTCTGGTAGACGGCATGATGATTACCGTTGAAGGCTATATTGATGCAAATGGTGATTTTGTTGTTGAGGAAATTGAAGAAGAAAAAGAAACTGAAGATGAAGTTGAAGGCTTTGTAACGGAGGTAATAGGCAACACTGTAACGGTTAATGAAATGACTTTCACTATTAACAATGATACTCGTATGATTGATGATATGGGCGAAATGCCATTACAGTATTTCAGTCTGGCGAATGTTGTTGCAGGCAACTATGTTGAAATTGAGTTCTATGTTGATGAAGCGACTGGCGATAACATTGCCACTGAGCTGGAACGCGAAGATCCAGAAGTTGAAGAAGTTCCGAGTGAACTGGGAGCGGTGGAATCGACGCCACTTTCTGCCACTATTCAGTAGGTAACAAGCACAGAAGTCGATAAGTACAGGCCACCCATAGCAAAACGCATGGGTGGTTTTTTTTATATTTTTTATACTGTTTTTAACTTAATTACATTGATGAGTTTGATTATGTATACCCTGTTAAGCTTGATAACTGACACCATGGGAATATAATCCCAACATGGGTGATAGTTTACTAACAATTCTTGAAAAAGCCGCGGGTAAAATCCTCCGGCCTCTGGTACGGGTTATGCTGCGTAATGGTGTGGCCTGTGGCAGTTTTGAGGCGATGGTACGCAAGGCCTATGTGGATGAGGCGTTTATTCTGGCGGGGCAGGAGGGTAAGGCGACCATTTCTGCAGTGTCCGCTAAAACCGGCTTATCCCGAAAAGAAGTTAAGCGGTTATCAGAATTTGAACTGGATACAGCAAATGATACGGCACAGAAGTATAATCGCGCCATTCGAGTGATTAGCGGCTGGATGAATGACGCGCGTTTCAGCTCGGTAGACGGTGTTCCCCGGGTTCTGGATATGGAAGGTAGTGACACCGCATTTTCGGCACTGGTTAAAGATTACAGTGGCGATATCCCCACCCGCGCCATGTTTGACCTGCTGGAAAAAAGTGGCTGCGTCGAAAAGCATAATGGCAAGGTGCATCTGGTGAGTCACGCCTATGTGCCGGGTAATGATCCGCAGGATATCATTAATATTCTGGGGGCAGACAGCCATGAACTGATGGAAACCATTATTTACAATATGAGTTGTGCACCGCAACAACGCAGATTTCAGCGTAAGGTGTCCACCCATAAACTGGCTGCAGAGCATGTGGCCGAATACCAGAAATATGCCAGCCGACGCTCACAGGCGTTGCTGGAAGAATTGGATAGCTGGCTGAGTGAGCATGAAGCCAATGAGAATAATACCAGTGAGAATGCCAGTCAGTATGTAAGCCTGGGCATTTATTATTATTTAAAAAAATCGATTGAGAATGATGCTGTTGAATAAATTAAATTCAATAGAAACGAATACGAAGTTGGAGTAACTGTTGTGAAAACCCTGATTAAAAAATCCCATTTAGCGATAGCCGCGCTTAGCGCGCTGGCTATAACCGCCTGTGGTGTAGGCGGTGGCCTTGCTGGTATTGGTGGTAGTGGCTATATTTCTACCGGTACCGTCACCAGTTTTGGTAGCGTGTTTGTTAACGGTGTTGAATTTGAAACAGGATCAAGCACATTTGAAATTGAAGATGCCAGTGGCACCCAGGCGGATTTACGCATTGGAATGGTAGTAGAAGTGACCGGCAGTATTAATGGGGATGGTATAACCGGTAATGCCACTCACATTAAATATGGTGATGATCTGCAGGGCCCGGTGACTGACTTAGTTGCTGGGGCAAACACCAGTCGCTTCAGAATTTTTGGAAATGAGGTAGAGGTTTCAGAGGTTAGTACCGCTTTTGAAGATGTTACCTTCGCAACAATTGCAAAAGATAATGTACTGGAGGTCAGCGGATTTTATGATCAGAACAATGTGTTGCAGGCGAGCTACATCGCGTTTATATCCGCCAACGCAAATGAGGATTCGATTGTTGAAATTAAAGGGCGGATTAGCAACTTAAGCTTAGATCGCAGTGATTTTGTGATACAGGGCGTCAATGTCAATGCAACCAGCGCAATTTTAGAAGACCTTCCTGATGGCTTACAGGAAAATTTATTTGTTGAAGTAAAGGGTAAATTAAACGACAACGTTATTGATGCAATTGAAATAGAAAGTGAAGACAGTTTCAGTGAAGATGCGGATGTGGATGTGGAACTGGAAGGTATCGTGACACGTTATAACGATAAAACTGATTTCGATGTTAACAATCAGACGGTTGATGCAACGAATGCGATTTTATCACCCGTGACTCTGGTTTTAAAAGCCGGTGATAAAGTTGAAATTAAAGGTCAGCTCAGTAACGGTGTATTTATCGCCAGTGAAGTTGAAACCCGCCAGGGCAGTGCCGGGGTCAGTGCAATAGTGAGCGAAGTTAATATCGACACGAATAGTTTTACCGTTGAGGTTTTACCTGACCAGTTTATTACGGTACAGCTCACCACGGCCACTCGTATGAAAGATGATAAGGGCGAGGAAGGCGAAGATGAAAATTTACTGATCACGGAATTAAATGCGGATGTTGATTTTGTTAGTGTACAGGGTTTTGAAAGTGCCCTTGATACAACCGGCGATACAATTACCGCAACGGAAGTTAAACGGGAGTCAGAAGTAAAGGCGACGGAATTAGAGGGCATCGTGACGGCAGGATCTGTAAATGATTTTACCGTGCTGGGCGTGACCTATCCGGTAAACATCAGTACTTCCTATAATGGGGTTACAGATAATGCCGCACTTGTCTTACTAATAGAGGGGCAGGTTGAAACCGTAATAACTATCAGCGATGAAACCCCTGCAGACGGTTTTTTAGATTCTGTTGAGATTGATGAATAAATTTTAAAGTAAATTTTATTTTTCAGTTCACGGGTTGAAAAACATCAAAATTATTTAATCAAAGGCAGGGTGAATCAGGCACAGCATTCACCTGCCGATAATTTATAATAAGGCCTGTAGTTTGAGCGTTTTTATTTTCGACTATCCGCAAACAGCCATAAAACCCCAACGCCCATCGAAACAAAATTTGTGTCTTCCACCAGGGGGCTGTCTTCAAACGCCGTGCCGCTAAGATTTTGATAACGCAAGAAAACAAAGTAGATAAAATCATTTTGTCGCCAGTTACCGGTAAAATCAATAAAGGCACCGCCATAACCTGCCTCTGAGCGATATTCGCTGCGTTGGGGTGTGGCAAACGCTGTGGCTACATCGTAATAATAAGCATGGAAATCTTCAGAGGCGTAACTTAAACCGCCACGCACCTGATAGGCCCAGCCAGATTTAAACGGGCGCAGTGTTTCATAACTCAAGCGTGGCTCAAAAATCCAGCCAGCACTTTCTGCTGAGCTTAAGTCAGTTGCAATGGCAGCACGCAGGGGGAGTTCTAATCTAAACTCGTGGGGTTTTTTGCGGCCACCGGAAAAAATAATTTCAAATGAAGGCCCCACCTGTAGTATCGCATCCAGATTGGGCATGCCGTTTCTGGCGCTACTCTCTGAGCTATCGACCGGTACCCCAATGGCACCGCTGATATTTAAACGGTAGTCCGGTGATTCAAATAAAAAACCCCGAATCCCATCATCAACTTCAAAATGATCCGACTGTATTCGAAAATACGGGAAGGGAATAATAAAGGTATCGTCTTCACTGGCACCGGGATAAAGCGGGGTGTTAAAAGCGGTGACGCCGGCGCCCAGTTCCCAGAAGGTTTCACCTGCAATTATGTTATTAGAGAATAAAAGCGCAAGAATAATAAAACGTTTTTTCATAGTTAAGATGTGTTTTTTAAAGTGCTGTAACTATACACTAAGTCGGGCGTTAATAAATTTATGAATTAAAAATTTTAGCGGTAGCCAAGGGTGAAAAACAGATTGTTGCTGCCCAGCGATACACCGCCAGTGCTATCATCCATTTTGTCATAACCTGTTTCAAAATCAAAGCGAACCTTGTTCTGATTAAGTATAATCGGTCCGAATAAGTGCGCGCGCTTTTGTTTGTGAACGGCTGCCGGTTGATGCCAGAGCAGAGGTCGGAAATACGCCGTTGATGATCGCCGCAAGTCGTCAGAAAGGTGGCGGAAATTAAAATTTTATTAATAAAAAAACCGATGTAAATATTAAAAATAATACGGGTAATACCGCTTTGAATTTGTCAGTTATAGAAAATAAAGTGGCGTCGGTAAAATTATTACTGGCAACGGGCGCTGATATCAATATCAGAAACAACAAATGTGAAAAGGCGACAAGCCTGGCTGAATTGGGTGAGAATAAATTAATGATTGATTTATTAAATCAGCATAAGGAAAAAATAAAACTGCTCGGGTTGTTTTAAATTTTAGTTCTGAATATTACCTGTCGATTTTTATTACAGATTTGGCGGTGTCTCTAAACGTTCGGCTCAGAAATGAATGCGATAACAATAGCTTATAAATATGGCGTGTTAATTGCTTTGTCTTTATATCTGATTGCAATTGCCCATAAAATTTAGAAATGAAAACTAAAAATGAAAATTAAAATAAATCTATTTAATAAACTCTCGGTGATCTTCAGTTTATTCATTATCTCTATCTCTCTTACAGCCTGTACGAGTGGCTCCGATAGCGCACCTCAAAATACAGGTGCAAATTCGGATTTTAAATTCACCACCACCACTCCTTCGGGTTTTGTCACCTTCGAGTCGGGACAGGTTCGTCCCCTTGCAATGTCAGCGGATGGAAAAACTTTATTTGCGGTTAATACCCCGGATAACCGTCTGGAGATTTATAAAATTACCGCCACTGCACTGGTGCACCAGCGTTCGGTGCCCGTGGGCATGGAGCCGGTTGCGCTGGCTGCGCGTAGCAATGGTGAAGTCTGGGTAGTGAATCATTTATCGGACTCTATCAGCATTGTTGATACCAGCAGTGCCACACCCAGGGTTATCAAAACTTTATTGGTGGGTGATGAGCCACGGGATATTGTGTTTGCCGGTACGAATTCCGGGCGAGCATTTATTAGCAGCGCCCACCGGGGACAAAATAGCCCGTATAGCCCAACCTTAATGCCGAATAATCCTGGGGAAATTAATTTTGATTTACTGGCTGAAAATAAAGGCCGGGCTGATGTGTGGGTGTTTGATGTCAATAATACCGGGTCTGCATTGGGTGGAACCGCCGTAAGTGTGCTGACTTATTTTACCGATACGCCACGCGCACTGGCGGTGTCTGCCGACCTGGCCACGGTTTATGTTGCGGGTTTTCATAGCGGAAACCAGACGGCTATTGTTCATGATGGTGCGGTTTGTGATGGCGGTTCTACAGCAGGCAGTTGTAATCCCGGGGGCGGTCCTTCAGCGCCGGGTGGTTTACCTGCACCCAACGATAATAAGGATGCCGTCACCGGCCCAGATGTCGGCCTGATTGTGAAATATAACGGCAACCAGTGGGTTGATGAGTTGAACCGTGACTGGAGTAATCAGGTCATGTTCAATCTGCCGGACACGGATGTGTTTGCGATTAATGCGAATAGCTTATCCCAGAACGCGGCTTATGCGGGGGTTGGCACCGTGCTGTTTAATATGATTAGCAATCCGCAGAGCGGCAAAGTCTATGTGTCAAATACCGAAGCAAATAACCGGCTGCGCTTTGAAGGCACGCGTCCACCGGGCTCTTCTGTGAGTACCGTTGTCGGGCATCTGCACGAAGCCAGGGTCAGTGTGATTGATCCGGCGCTAAACTCGGTGACCCCCATTCGCTTAAACAAGCATATTGATTATTCAGTGGTACCGTCGGTCGCCGGGGTTAAAGAGAACAGTCTGGCAACGCCCAATGCAATGGCAATCAGCAGTGATGGTGCAACGTTATATGTGGCGGCTTTTGGCTCTTCAAAAGTCGGGGTGTTTAATACCGCATCACTGGAAAACAATCGTTTTACTCCGAGTGCAGCCAATCATATTAATGTCAGTGGCGGTGGCCCCAGCGGGCTTTTAATTAATGAAGCACGTAACCAGCTTTATACCTTTACGCGCTTTGATAATTCGATTTCGGTTATCGATACCACGACGAATACAGAAATTCGACATTACAATTTACACAATCCGGAACCCCGCTCGGTTGTTGATGGGCGCGCGTTTTTATATGACGCTAACCTGACCTCAAGTAACGGTGAAGCCTCCTGTTCGAGTTGTCATATTTTTGCTGATTTCGATAGCCTGGCCTGGGATCTGGGGGATCCGCAAGGGGCGGTAAAACCTAATCTGAATGTTGCTGGACTGGGTGCCGGTTTAATTCCTTATCACCCAATGAAAGGCCCGATGACAACTCAGTCTTTACGTGGCCTGGATGGTCAGGGCCCCATGCATTGGCGCGGCGACAGAACTGCGGCGGATGTGGGTGGTGATTCGATGGATGAGCTGGGCGCATTTAAAGAATTTAATGTCGCCTTTGCGGGGCTGGTGGGACGAAGCGGACCTATAGCGCAGGCTGATATGGATGCGTTTGCCAGCTTTATGATACAGGTTGTGTATCCGCCCAATCCGAATCGACCACTGGATAGCTCCATGACTGCTGCTCAGCAGGCGGGTTCTGATTTCTTTTTTAACGCACCGGCAACCGGGGGCGCTATCATTTGTAATACCTGTCACGTAATCGATCCGCCACAGGGCTTCTTTGGTGGTGATGGCAAGATTGGTATCACCGCCGGCGTACAGGAAATGAAAGTGCCACATTTTCGTAATTTATACCAGAAAGTGGGTATGTTCGGAATTCCGCAAATGGAGGGTATTTTTATTGGAGATACTACGCATAAAGGTGACCAGATTCGTGGCTATGGCTTTACCCATGATGGCAGCATGGACACCCTGGACAAATTTCATAATGCGATATTGTTTAATACAACGCTAGATGATCGGCGAAACCTTGAGCAGTTTTTGCATGCGGCAGACAGTAATTTAGCGCCGATCGTGGGTCAGCAAATAACCTTAAGCAGTGGCAACTCTTTTTCTGTGCTTTCGCGCATACAGTTAATGACGGCTCAAATGGATGCGAGTCATAATGAAGTCATTGTTAAAGCGCGTATAAATAATCAACAGCGTGGCTGGTTCCGTCAGGCGGATGGACGTTACCAGAGTGATGATGCTTTTGAAAACCCCATTTCTGAAACTCAGTTATTACAACTGGCGCAAACGGCCGGGCAGGAATTAACGTTCACCGCCGTGCCATTGGGTACAGCCATACGCATGGCAGTAGATCGTGATAACGATCTGGTGCTGGATCAAAATGACAACTGCCCGAATTTCGCCAATACGAATCAAGCCGATTTGAATAACGATGGCATCGGCGATGCGTGCCCAGCTTTCTGTCAGGCAGATTTTGATAATGATGGTGATGTTGATACATCGGATAGCGCAATTTTTGCCGCAGATTTTGGCAGGGTAGATTGTGCAACCGGTGCGGTTTGTGAAGCTGATTTCGATCTGGATAATGATGTGGATACAGCCGATACATCTGTGTTTGCCAGTGAGTTTGGCAGAACTGATTGTCCCGTAAATTAAAGATGTGCTGAATTAAAAATTAAAATAAGAGATTATCGAAATGAAAATAAAAACACTTTTTACGGGTATTGCACTCAGTCTACTGTCTGCGCAGTTATACGCGGCACCGATTATCTATATGGATTTTGATGGTGATGGGTTGCAGGACACATCCTATGATGCGGTGCTCGGTGATAGCTTGACCGCCAGTTTATATGTTACTAATGTTGATGACATACAGGGGGGATTACTGGGCTGGGGTGCGGAATTTAATTTTGATAATGTGTCGTTAGCCGTAAACACCTATGTCATTGATAGCACCTGGACGATTCCCGGTAGAAATAATATGTTTGATAATTCAACGGGAAAAATTGAGCTTTTAGGCGCGAATTTATTTGCTGGCCAGACCGGCACTGTTAAACTGGTGGATATTAATTTCGCTACGCTGGCAGAAGGTTCTGCCACACTTTCTGTTAGTGAGTTATTTCCCGAGTTGGCCAACTTTATCGGCTTCGGTGCGGCGGATGGTTCTGATTATGATGCTGATATTTTGTTTAGTAATGCAGATGCTACGATAAATGTTTCGGCTGTGCCTTTACCGGCACCGGCACTTTTACTTTTATCCGGTCTTATTGGTTTGAGTGGTTTTAAACGTTCTAAAATTAAATAGTAATTTTAATCCTCTCTGTAGGTGTTAGCTAAAGTCAGGGGTGCTCTGATCAAGTTTAAAATAATCAGAGTACCCCAACGTCTACAGGCAGTTGTTTTGCGAATCTGGTGCTAGCGTAGCTGCATTGTTAAATCTTTTTCAAGCAGAACATTGCTAATTTGCGCGCCGATTTTTTTAGTAAAGCGCTCCAGAAAATCCGGCTGAACAGAAAAGTTCACAATGTTTTCTTCACCGATGACTTCACGGGCAACATAACTTGAGCTACCAAGTTCATCTACCAGACCAATCTCAACACTCTGGTCGCCGGTCCAGATTAAACCTTCAAACATACCATCAACTTCTTTTAAACGATCGCCGCGGCCCTGTTTAACGGCATTGATAAACTGATTGTGTACGCTTTTAAGTAAGCTCTGTAGATGGCTAACCACAATTTTGTCCTGTGGTGCAAAAGGATCAAGCAGGGCTTTGCTTTTGCCGGCGGTTAAGGTTCTGCGCTCAACGCCGAGTTTTTCCATGGCATCAACAAATCCGAAGTTATCCATGCGCACACCAATAGAGCCGACAATGCTGGCCTGATCCGCGTATATTTTATCCGCTGCGGCGGCTACGTAATAACCACCGGATGCGCAGATGTCGCTGATAACAGCGTACATGGGCATGTCGGGATATTTTTCTCGCAGGCGTAAAATTTCATCGTAGATATAACCGGACTGCACCGGGCTACCGCCGGGGCTATTGATGCGTAAAATTACGCCGGCGGTATCCGGGTCTTTAAATGCGGCACGTAAACCGGTGACTACATTATCGGCACTGGCTTCTGCACCCGGCGCAATTACACCTTTGAGTTCAACCAGTGCAGTGTGTTTTCCGCCTGCATCACCACCTTGCATATTGGGGTTAAGCATTGCCAGAAGTGTAAACAGGTAAACAAAGGCGAGCACCTTGAAAAAGATTCCCCAGCGGCGAGTACGCTTTTGTTCTTTTAGTCCTTCGGTGGCGATAGAAGTTAAAACTTCTTTTTCCCAGTTGTTGTCTTCGCTCATTTTTCGTCCAGTGGTTAATTTTTAAGTTGGGTTATTTTGAATCAGTTTAGTAGAGCGGGCAAGTTTTTCCCAGTTTATAAATTGTATAGGCAGGTTGTTAGATATTTTGTAAAAATAAATCTAACTGTTTAATATGATCGATGCAGCCAATCGGCTGATGTTTCATTAAGCGTTCCTGCGGGTGCACCCCGTAGGTTACGCCGAGACAATCCATTCTGGCATTGGTGGCCATCTCCATATCGTATTCCGTATCGCCAATCATCAGGGCATCTTTCACATCCATGCCCAGCTGTTGCAAAATCTCTTCGAGCATTAACGGGTGGGGTTTGGAAAATGTTTCCGAGGCGCAGCGAGTTGTGTGAAAGCGTGGCCCGAGGCCGGTGATGTCCAGCACCTGATCCAGTCCCTGGCGGCCTTTTCCGGTGGCAACCGCCAGCCAGTAACCCTGTTGCTCCAGCGTCTCTAACGCCGCTTCGGCACCGTCGAATAAAACCGAAGAGGTTTTGTTTTCATGCATGTATTGGTGACGATAAATATCAGACATTTTTACAATCTGTTTTTCGTTAACCGACGGGTGCAGTTGCTGAATGGCTTCACGCAAACCTAAACCAATGACATCTTTAAGTTCATGATCGCTGCGATCTTCTTCACCTAAAACCTGTTCGCCGGCTTTGCGTAAACAGTCAACAATGCGTGCGACGGAATCCATAATGGTGCCGTCCCAGTCGAAGATTAATAGTTTATAAGGCAGTACTTTAGTCATTATTTATAGGCTATAGGTAGGAGCAATCTTCTGATCGCGATCAGGAATGCTCATCAAATATTGTTTGCCACTCGTTTTCCAGAGGTGCACAGATATTATAATTTTGATCCCCGGATTGTGACTTGAGAGAAAAGCTTAATTTATACGCATGTAAGAACATACGCTTGAAGCCGCGTTTTTTTAAGTCGTTATTTATTTCACTATTGCCGTATTTTTTATCACCGGCAATCGGGTAACCCGCGGCCTGCGCATGTACGCGAATTTGATGAGTGCGGCCGGTAAATATTTTTATTTCCATCAGGCTTAAAGCATCGTGGTATTCAAGGGGCATAAATAAACTGCGGGCATCTTTGCCCTCGGGGTTCACTTCCACCATGCGCTCACCGCCGCGGATGGTATTTTTAAGCAGTGGCAGGTCGATGTTTTTTTCCGCACCCTGCCAGCGCCCGACCACCACCGCCCGGTAAATTTTATCCATGCGGTGCGCTTCGTCACGAAAGCTCTGGTGTAATTTGTTTAGCGCGTCTTTAGATTTGGCAATCACCAGACAGCCGGAGGTTTCCCGGTCGAGACGGTGCACCAGCTCCAGCATTTCATCATCAGGGCGCGCCTGGCGGAGCATTTCAATGATGCCAAATTTGAGTTTGCTGCCACTGTGCACCGCAATACCCGTGGGTTTATTGAGCACCAGTAACTGGGCATCTTCAAAAATCACCGACTGGCTGACCCGATCAACCAGGTGTTGCGGAGCCTTGCTGTCATCCTTTTCCGTCATACGTACCGGGGGAATGCGTACCATATCGCCGATCTGTAAACGGTAATCTGGTTTTTTGCGGCCCTTGTTTACGCGCACCTGCCCACTGCGCAGCAGCTTGTAGATACGACTTTTGGGGACACCTTTGAGTTTACTGAGCAGGAAGTTGTCGAGGCGTTGTTGTTCATTGCGGGGGTTTATTTCCAGTAACTGGACCCCGTGTTGTGCTAATTCAGACATGCGGCGAATGATATCAGAATATTTTAGCTGGGGGTGATTTGTGGCGTATGAATTGTCAGCTAAACTACCAATGTAATGCAGTTTATTTTGGCGGTCGGCCTCTAAGTCCTTGACCTGCTTGCCACAATTTGCAAAACTATGTTGATTCCGGAAAAGGTATTTTTTTATTCTGGCTATAAAATCAATGACTTACAGAAGTTGATTGGGTTAATTAGAATTATAATTTACGGAATACTCATCTGAAATAGATGAAATAAACAGAATCCGGGTTTATGCGTAGTTATAAACCCACACCGGTTTGACTGGTGACACCGGTTAGATAGAGCCTTTAAAATCTATCACTAACTAATTAATTAATTAATGAATTTCACTCTGAATCTTAACTTAAAAGCAATGCTGAACGACAACCCGGAAGCCCAGATAAGTGTGGTGCTGATGGATGAGTGGCTTGCGGCTGTTTATTTGTTTTTTATGGGCGGTACTTATACCGCTCACAAGCAACAGCCCGCCTGTGTAATATCTTCGCTAGCTAGCGGTTTACCCCCTTCAGAGTGTCAATCTAACTCAGGTTTACATTCCAATGAAACGAATTTTAATCAACGCTCTCCAGAAAGAGGAGACGCGCGTTGCGATGGTCGATGGCCAGCAACTTTACGATCTGGATATCGAAGTATCCTCACGCGAGCAAAAGAAAGCCAGCATTTACAAGGGTACCATTACCCGAGTTGAGCCTAGCCTGGAAGCGGCTTTTGTAAACTATGGCGCTGATCGTCATGGCTTTTTGCCTTTCAAAGAAATTTCCCGTACTTATTTTACCGACGAAGCGCGTAATGCCTCCGGCCGCCCTGATATCCGCACCGCGGTTAAAGAAGGCCAGCAGGTTATTGTGCAGGTGGATAAAGAAGAGCGTGGCAATAAAGGTGCAGCGTTAACCACCTTTATTTCACTGGCCGGACGTTATCTGGTATTAATGCCAAACAATCCCCGTGCTGGTGGTGTCTCGCGCCGCATTGAAGGCGATGATCGCAAGGAAATTCGCGATGCCATGAGTGGATTAGATATTCCCCAGGGCATGGGCTTAATTGTGCGCACCGCGGGTGTCGGTCGCGCCACTGAAGAGCTTCAGTGGGATATGGATTACCAGGTGCAGGTGTGGAGCGCGATTGAAAAAGCCGCGGCCAATAAACCAGCACCGTTTCTAATTTATCAGGAAAGCAACGTTATTATTCGCGCACTGCGCGATTACTTCCGCGAAGATATCGGTGAGATTTTAATCGATAGTCCGGAAGTTTATAAAACCGCTGAAGATTTTGTTAAACAGGTTATGCCCAACAGCCAGCGAAAGTTAAAGCTGTATCAGGATGATATTCCGATGTTCAATCGTTACCAGATTGAAGGTCAGATTGAGTCCGCATTCCAGCGTGAAGTGACCCTGCCTTCCGGCGGTTCCATTGTAGTTGATTTAACTGAAGCCTTAATTTCAATTGATATCAACTCCGCCCGTGCAACCAAGGGCGGCGACATTGAAGAAACCGCAACCAATACCAACCTTGAAGCCGCAGATGAAATTGCCCGCCAGTTACGGCTACGTGATTTAGGTGGTTTAGTGGTTATTGATTTTATCGATATGATGGCCAATAAAAATCAGCGGGCGGTAGAAAGCCGTTTACGCGACGCCTTAAAAATGGATCGCGCGCGGGTACAGATTGGTCGCATTTCGCGCTTTGGTTTACTGGAAATGTCGCGTCAGCGATTACGTCCATCGTTGGGTGAAGCCACACAGAAAGTCTGCCCACAATGTAATGGTTATGGCACGATTCGTAATATTGAATCACTGTCATTATCTCTATTGCGCATTGCAGAAGAGGAGTCACTGAAAGAGCATACAGGTCGTGTGATTATTCAGGTGCCGGTAGAAGTGGCAACTTATATCTTTAATGAAAAACGTAAAGATTTAATTGAAATAGAAAATCGCACCGGCGTGGAAATTTCATTCATTGCAGACAAAAACTTGCTGCTTCCACACTATGAAGTGAGTCGTTTACGTAATTCTGAAACGGCCACTGTTGAAGGTAAGACCTCTTATCAGTTAGCTAGCGATAGCGAAGAAGTTTATGTGCCGGATCGTGATAAAGCGAATGCGGTGGAGGGTGAAAAAGCGGCGGTTCAGTCGGTAACCCCAGCACAACCTGCACCGGTTGTTGAGAAAAAAGTCGATAAGCGAGAGGGCTTAGGCTTAATTGCGAAAACGCTGAAAGCCCTGTTTGGTGCTGATGAGTCTGCGGATAAACCTGAAAAGCCTGTACAGGGCAAGCAGCAGGGTAATCGTAATCGCAATAATGATCGAAATCGTAGTAGCCAAAATCGTAATCGTGGTCGTGATGGCAATCGTAATGAAGGCCGTAATGACAATCGCAGCGAAAATAAAGGCCGTACCCAAAAGCCGGCCAATAAACAGCAGCAGCCAAAACAGCCGCAGCCGAAACAGCCGCGTCAGCAAAATAAAAATCAGAATCAGGACAATAGAAACAAGCCTAAGCGTGATGAACAGCCGTCTGCAAAATCTGAAAATGAGTTAACGAATCAGAATGCGGTTGCGCAAAATGATGCGGCTAATAATGATCAGCAGGATGGACGAAATGAAGCTGCACGTCGAGGAAATCGTCGTGGTCGTGGTCGTCGTCGCGGAACTAATCGTAGTGATGGCCGCCAACAGCAGGATGGTCAACAACAAGGTTCAGATCAGACGGTAGCGCAGGATTCTTCTCGCAGTTCAGGTCAGGCTTCGGGACAGACTTCAAACCAGGGTTCAGGTCAAACTTCAGGTCAGGCTTCAGCCCAAACTTCGGGCCAAGTTTCTGGTCAAGTTTCTGGCCAGGAAAGTAAAGCGCCGACTGAAAAGTCTCAGAGTGTTAATAAACCTGAACAGCAGCAGAATATTCAGCAGGCAAATAAACCTGAAACTGCGCCAGTTAGTGCGCCTTCTGATAAACCGAAAAATGCTCCAGCTGCACGAAAAGAGCCAGTGGTTGCACGCGATAAAACGGAAGTTAAACCTGAAATTAAGTCCGAGGCTAAACCTGACGTAAAACCCCAGGCTACAAGAACCCAGGATACAAAAAGCCAGGATACAAAACATCAGGATACAAAACCGGTGGTGAAATCTGCAGAGGCTCGACCTGAGGCTCGAGCAGAAAAAGCGCCAGCTGCACAGCAACAAACTTCATCGTCTTCTGTTGAGTCCGGATCGTCTAATAGTCAGGCTACTAAGCCAGCGGCTAAGCCTCAACAGCCAAAGGCCACGGAAGCGGCACCTGCTTCTACTCCCGCACGGGCACCCCGTTCGACATCCGAGTCTGCACCCAAAGCGTGGGAGTTTCAGGGACAATCTGCAGCGCCTTCCAAACCTGCAGCAAAGCCAACTGAGTCTAAGCCGGCAGCACAAAGGCCAGCGATAAAGCCTGAATCTAAACCAGAATCTAAACCGGAATCTAAACCTCAGCCGGCAAAGCCTTCTCAACCGGTTAAAGCAGCACCCGTAAAAAGTGCAGATGCAAAACCTGTCGCTACGAAACCGGCTGATTCAAAACCGGCTGATTCAAAACAGGCGGAAAAATCTGAGCGCAAGCCCTGGGAATTTTAGCCAAAAATTTAAACCTGAGCTTGAAGTTATAAATTCAGCGGGTCAGTCCTCTCATTAAATTAAAGATGAGGTTTCCTGACTAGCTGAATTGGCTAGCTAAATTGGCCAGCGAAACTGACCAGCGAAACTGACCAGCTATTTCAATGGTTGCTTCAAAGTGAGTGTCTGTTTTTAATGTCCTGCAGCAAGCCCTTCGATGCATCCTCAATTAAATCCAGTACATGTTCAAAGCCCTGATCACCCCCATAGTACGGGTCGGGTACTTCGGTTTCAGAAAAATGCTCAGCAAAATTAAGAAACATAAATAGATTGTCCGCCGACCCATTCGTCGACCTGGCGGCAACCGCTAGCAAATCAGAAAAATTACTGTCGTCCATCGCCAGCACGTAATCGAATTTAGTAAAGTCACTGTTTTCAACTTTACGCCCACGCAAAGCACTTAAATTAATGCCGCGGTTTTTTGCCGCTGCCTGTGCGCGGTTATCCGGGGGGGAACCAATGTGGTATGCGTGGGTGCCAGCAGAATCGGTTTTGATTTTATCTCCGAGCCCGGCTGCTTCAACAATGTGCTGAAAGTAACCTTCAGCGGTGGGGGATCTACAAATATTTCCCATGCAAACAAATAACACTTTAACCATTTTTTAGCTCCTGACTTTGTTGCAAAGCATTGTATAATAATCGCGGTAAAATACCTTAACTATTACGCACCCATACGCACACAAAGACACTATGCTGAAAATTTATAACACCTACACCAATAAAAAAGAAGAATTCAAACCGATAGAGCCTAATAAAGTGCGTATGTATGTATGTGGTATGACGGTCTATGATCTGTGTCATTTAGGGCATGCGCGGGTACTGGTGGTGTTTGATATGGTGACCCGTTATTTCAAATCTCAGGGTTACGATGTGACCTATGTGCGAAATGTAACGGATATTGACGATAAAATAATTGCCCGCGCCAATGAAAACGGTGAAGACTTTAACGACCTCACGAATCGTTTTATTGATGCCATGCATGAAGATTCTGCAGCCTTAGGTGTGTTGCCACCGGATGAAGAGCCACGGGCGACCGCATCAATGGATGATATTATTAAAATGATTGTCACCTTAATTGAAAAAGACTATGCCTATGCGCCAAGCAATGGTGATGTTTATTATGATGTCAGCAAGTTTGAAAATTACGGCAAATTATCGGGCAAAAAAACCGAAGATCTGCGCGCCGGTGAACGGGTTGCGGTGGATGAAAATAAAGAAGATCCACTGGATTTCGTTTTGTGGAAAGCGGCAAAACCAGACGAACCTTTTTGGGATTCACCCTGGGGTAAAGGTCGTCCGGGCTGGCATATTGAGTGCTCGGCGATGTCCAAATGTTGTTTAGGCAATACCTTTGATATTCACGGCGGCGGGCAGGATTTACAGTTTCCCCACCACGAAAATGAAATTGCCCAGAGTGAAGCGGCCAATGGTGAAAAGTTTGTTAATCTGTGGATGCACAATGGTTTTGTTAGAATTGACGATGAAAAAATGTCCAAGTCACTGGGCAACTTTTTTACTATCCGGGAAATTTTAGAACGCTACCGTGCAGAAGACGTGCGCTATTTTATTTTAGCCAGCCATTATCGCAGTCCGTTAAATTATGCGGATACCATGTTAGACAGTGCAGGTGCCGCATTAAGTCGTTTATACACCGCACTGCGCGATATTGAAATCACTGAAATGAACGATGATTCAAAAGAATATGTGCAGCGTTTTGAAACCGCGATGAATGAAGATTTTAATACTGCGGAAGCCATGCCGGTATTATTTGATCTGGCCACACAAATTAATAAATTAAAAGAATCAGACCCAGTTAAAGCATCGGCTTTGGCAGCTACGTTAAAATATCTGGGCGATATTCTGGGCTTGTTACAGGATGACCCACAGCATTATTTAAAAAGCGGTGGTCGTTCAGAGGGTTTGAGCGACACTGAAATTGACACATTGATACAGCAGCGTGCACAGGCGAAAGTCGATAAAAACTGGGGTGAAGCAGATCGCTTACGCGATGCGCTAAAAGCGCAGGGAATTGAACTGGAAGATAAGGGTGGAGAGACTAGCTGGCGACGGGCTTAAAATTGAGGTTGCTATCAAGCTTTTATAAAAAGCTTGATCTGGAAGCGAATTCGCTGATTTAAAATATGGAACATATCAACAATAAAAATTCTCTGGGTGAAGGTTATTTACTTCACTGGTATGAGATTAAAAAAATATTAGGCCGTGGTGGTTTTGGTATTACCTATCTGGCACATGATAATAATTTAAGTCGTGATGTTGCGATTAAAGAATTTATGCCGGAGGATTTTGCGAGCCGAGAATCCAACAGTACAGTACACCCGAAAAACGCTGAGCAGAAAGAACTATATGACTGGGGTCTGCAACGGTTTGTTGATGAAGCCCGCACACTGGCAAAATTTAATCACCCCAATATTGTACGCGTACTGAGTGTATTTGAAGAAAATAACACCGCTTATATGGTGATGGAATATGCCCAGGGAAAAGACCTGTCGAGTATTTATAAAAGCTCCCATAAAGATAACCTGGGAATGACTGAAGATGAGCTGCTGGATATCTTTATCCCCATTATGGATGGCCTGGCGCTGGTGCACAATGCGGGGTTTATTCACCGGGATATCAAGCCGGCAAATATATATATCTGCGATCATAATTCACCGTTGCTGCTCGACTTTGGCTCGGCTCGCCAGTCTATCAGTGGAAAAACCAAAGCCTTAACCAGCCTGGTGACGTATGGTTATGCGCCATTTGAACAATACAATGAAGGTGCGGGTAAACAGGGGCCCTGGACAGATATATATTCTCTGGGTGCAAGTTTATATACCGGCATTACCGGCAAGAAACCCGTCGATGCGATGGCACGAGGCGGAAGCTTTCTTGATAAGGGCATCGATTGTTATGAGCCCGTTTCGATTACTGCCAAAGGGCGGTATTCAGAACAATTTCTACTGGCTGTTGACAGGGCCTTGATGTTTAAAGTGGAGGACAGGCCGCAAAATAGTTTGCAGTGTGCCGATATGTTGCTCGGTAAAATCCCAGCACCGCCATTACCGGCAAATATGCTGGCATTTATGGATGATGATGCAACCATTGTGCGCCCCAGAGCGAATACGGGCCCCAATAGTAGCCAGGGTAGCCAGGCTTTAACCGCTTCCCAAAGTGGCACACAGGGAGGAACCCGAAGTGGCACCCAGAGTGGAACCCAGGGTCTGGTCGATGCTCAGGGGCGACGAAATTCTGCCAGAACTGACAACCGAATTAACATCACGGGAAACACTCAAAACACGACCGGCACGCGTCAGGTCACGGCAGATAATTCAATAAAAATCTGGGTGATGTTTACGGTTGTGGCGCTGCTTGCACTGCTGTTACTGATTAGTTTTGGTGATGTTTTTAATGACGCATCTGATGCTGTAAGTTCTAAAACTAAACCGGAAAAACCGTCAGAAAACGCTACACAAACAGAAGTTAAAAATAAAAAAACACGACAACAGACACAAATTGCTCAGCTATTTAATTCTGCCGAGCAGGCGCTTGTTTCGGGCAATTATGTAACCCCCAGCGGTAAAAGTGCCTATGACTTTTATCAGCAAATATTGAAACTGCAAAACAATAATGCATCTGCAAAGCAGGGGCTGATTAATATTGAAAAGGATTTACTTAATCTGGCGAGTTCAGCTTATTTTGAAAAAAAATATGCGCTCGCAACGGATTATTTGCAGCAGTTGAAGAAAATCAATCCTGAATCAAACAGAGCAAAATCATTGTGGGCGCGTTTAAATTCAGAACAAAAACAGCAGGCTAAAGTTCTCGACTGGTTATCGGATGCGGAAACATATTTTAAAAATAAACGTTATACAAGTCCGCAAAATAAAAACGCCTATGCACTGTATAGTAAGGTACTAGCACGTCAGCCAGAAAATGTTCAGGCACACAATGGGGTGAAAAAGATACAGACATATTATGTTGATTTATTTGAAAAAAATCTTTCTGCTTCGCGGTTGAGTCAGGCGGAGCGAGAGCTAAAAATAATTAAAAAAATTGGCGTAACACCGCAAGTTATTAGTAGCATGAAAAAACGCCTAAACGCAAAGCAGAAGAAGAACAAACCGTCAGCTAAAAAAGTAACCAACAAAAAAACGCAGACTAAAAAACTCAACATTGAACAGGTGGGGCAGAAGATTTCCCAGTTCAAATCGGCAATTCAGAGCGGCAATAAGGATGTGTTGAAACAGATTAGTGATTATTCGCCGGGCAGAGAGCGCTTTGTTAATCAGCTGCTGGTGAAATATCAGAGTATAACGGTGAAGGTTTCCAGATTGCAGTTAATCGGCAGCAAAAATATCGCAAAGGCACATATTGAGTTAACTGAGCTAATTGACGTTAATAGTAAAACCGTGGCGGCGGGTGACTGGGGGCAATTTGATATCACCCTGGCTTATAACAGAAACAACCAGTTAAAAATACGCTGGTAATTATTTATAATGAAAAAATAGTCATAGCTGTGAACTCCGTCACTCTAACTGGCGGCGCGCTATTGACGATTTAAGGTCTATCGCTTAACATCTGCCGAGTAATCAAGTGTGTGAAATCTGTTTCGGTTTAATGTAAAACGGATTGAAAGGAAGTAGCACAATTAACTCAGCAGGATGATAACGTGATTAAACCAATTCTTAAAAAAGCCGTTGTGCTTTTTATTTGCCACGCGCTGGCATTTTCTCCATTACTCCAGGCCGCACAACTTTCCTTGCCCTCGGGTGATTTAACACCGCCGGAAATTACCCAACCAAAATACATCGATAAAGTCAGCAAGGGTGAGCCCCATAAAATTAGTGTGGTGGTCACGGATAATGTTGCGGTTAAGCAGGTGATGTTGTTCTATCGGGTCATTGGCACTGAACGTTATCAGCGCCTGCGTATGCAAAACACGGCAAAAACCAATACCTATTATGCCATTATCCATGCCAATAAAATTAAGAAACCCGGCATAGAATATTATATTCAGGCCGTTGACAGTGCCGGTAATAGCTTGTTACACGGTTACGCTTTTTCCCCCCTGAGTGTCAAAACCATGGGTGACAACGCGATCGCGGCCAATAGTAAAAGCACCACTCCAAAATCGGATGACGATGACAGTATCTTCACCAATAAATGGTTCTGGATTGGCATGGGCGTACTGGTTGCCGGTGCCGCCGCGGGTGGTGGAGGCGGTGGTGGTGGCGAGCCCACGGATACCGGGTCTACGGTTGTAGTCTCTGCACCTCTTCCCTAGTTTATAAAGGCCTTAAAACATAAGGCCCTGAAAGGCTAGACCCAGATAATTTAAACCCAAAAAAGTTAAATCAGTAGTTCATTTACAGGATGTTTTACATGTATTATTTACCGCTACTTCTAAAAAAGTTCTCATCATTCATTTTCATTAGTGTATTAAGTCTAACGATGCTCGCCTGTGAATCCGGCAATTCAAATGTGGGTACTATACCGGCAGAAGACAAAGGCGGCGTCTCATTACCCCGTGAGCTAAAAACTACCCTGTTAACGGATGGCACCCTCAATGCTTATATAACAGTGGACGAAGGCACGCGTCAGAAGATGAGCATTAATGGCGAGAACGCTGGCATAAACTTAAGTGGATTAACTGAAGGGATGCATACCTTCACGATTGAGTTTGAATATATTGTCACCGCCAACCCCGGCACACCGGTAAAACTCGCACAGGTCTCTCGCGAAATGAATGTTGGCGCGGGCAGTAATACGTTAAGTATTGAAGAAACAGATTATGACACCAGCTACGACGATGATAATGACGGGCGCTCAAATATAATTGAGCTGGCCGCGGGTGAAAATCCGTTTGCCGGTTATAACGTGAGCAGCATTAGTGGAAATACATCGGAAGATGGAGACGTTGCCAGCTTTAGTCTTGTGCTAACCCGCGCACCAACGGCTGATGTTTCCATTGATATCAACAGTTCCGATACCAATGAAGGAACAGTAGACAAAGACAACATCACTTTTACCACCGCAAACTGGGATGAACCACAAACCCTTATCGTCACCGGTGTTGATGATGATGTGATTGATGGCAATGTTAATTACAGCATTGAAATCGCTGCAATGGTTTCTACAGATGTAAATTACAACGGTGAAAACCCCGCGGACGTAAGTGTAACCAATGTCGATAACGACAGTCCCGGTTTTAATATCAGCCCCATCAATCGCAGCACCAATGAAAGTGCTGCAACCGCCAGTTTTACTGCGCGCTTAAATACACAGCCAACGGATGATGTGGTGATTGACCTGAACAGCTCAGATACGGGTGAAGGCAATATCGATAAATCCAGCCTGACATTTACATCGCAAAATTGGAGCACTCCACAAACGGTTACAGTAACGGGTGTGGATGACAATGTGCTGGATGGAAATCAAAATTACACCATCGATTTTAGTGCCGCGGTGTCTAATGATGACAACTATAACAACCTGGTTGCCGATAGTGTCAGCGTATTAAATTTAGATAACGAAGGTGTACTGAGTGTTAGTCTGAGTGCTGATGCTAGCAGTATCAGTGAAACCGGTGGCAGTGTCACTGTCACCGCAACCACGAGCAGTGCATCCAATCAGGATGTGATAGTTAATTTAAGTTATCGGGGTGATGCCAGTGCTGCTGACTACACGCAGGTTAACTCAATTACCATTCCCGGTGGCAGCGGTGCTACCAGTGCTTCTGTCGATATTACTGCAAAGCCAGACACAATCGACGAAGCGGATGTTGAAACCTTTATTGTTGATATTAGTTCGGTGACCAATGCACTGGAGTCTGGGGTGCAAAGTGTGTCGGTTGCGATTGCGGATGATGATCAGGAACCGATAGTGACATTAGGTCTGGGTTCATCATCAACACTTTCAGAGTCCGTGGGCAGTGTAAATTTAACGGCAACTATTAATACTGAATCGTCTCGAGATGTGGTTGTTAATTTAATTTATACAGGAACAGCAACCGCCGGTGATGATTATACAAGAGTAGACAGTATAACTATTCCTGCCCTGTCAACATTTTCACAGGTTGCCTTTAACATTACGCAAGACACGATTGATGAGCCGCTTGAAAACATTACGATTGAAGTTGACTCGGTTACGAATGGTGTAGAAATTACTGCCCAGCAAGTAGATATTGATATTAATGATGATGATATTGCGTCAGTGATCAGTTTCTCCTCTGCCAGTCAAACGGTGGCAGAAACCACAGGGGGTGTAACAGTCAGTGCATCACTGAATACGGTGAGTGCCTTTGATATTAGCGTTCCCTATACAGTCGCCGGGAGTGCTGGGAGTACCGATCATAATTTGGCAGATGGAAGTATAAATATTCCTGCAGGGCAGAGTAGTGCGAGAATTGATTTTAATCTTGTAAATGATGCTTTAGTTGAGGGAGGTGAAGATATACTCATTACCCTGGGTGCTCCAACAAATGCGACACTTGGCTCAATCAATGTGCATACAGTAATGTTAACTGATAATGATTACTCTATAGGGGGGTCAGCTAGTGGCGTAGGAAGCATTGGTTTGGAGCTGCAAAATAACGCAGGAGACGATCTTGTGGTGAATGGCAACGGTGCATTCACCTTTGCGACTGGTATAAATAATGGTGATAACTATGACGTGACAATAAAGTCACATCCTGCGGGAAGATCCTGTGAGTTTTCACCAGCTAACAGCGTGATTACAGATCCTAGCGGTACAGTTAATAATGCAAACATAAGCAGTATTAGTGTAGTTTGTTTTCTCACAAATACCCTCAGTGCTCTACCTCAATCTAATTCCGTCAAATTAAACTGGAATGTAAATGGCGAGCAGGTTTTTAATATTTACTACTCAACGCAGAAAGGATTTGACCCGCAAAACTTTAGAAGCTTCGATAACAGTGGGGTGTTAGCAAATATTACATCGCAATTAGAAACAACAGCCCTATCAAGAACGGTAACGGGGCTGAAAAATGGGCTGAAGTATTACTTTGTACTGGAGTCAGTATATTTTAATACGCTCATTTATTCGGAAGAAGTAAGTAGCCGTCCAGATGAGTGGAGATTTAATGGTAATATAAATGCGGTTGAACTAGGTGTTGGAGGCACACGATATTTAGGTGGAAGCTTCACAAGTGTAGGCGTTTTTACGGGTAAAGCTGCGCCAGTTGATATTGTAACCGGAAAGCTGACAACTGGAAATTTCCCTTCCTTTGAGGGGAATGGCGGTTTTGTCCAGGCAATAGAGCCCGATGGGCAGGGTGGATGGTATGTCGGTGGTAGTTTTACTGGAAATGTTGATGGTGTTTCATATAACGGTTTAGTGCATATTTTAGCCGATGGTAAGGTGGACGAGAGCTTTCCAGATATTTCAGTTAGGGGAAGTGTTTTTGCGATAGCGGTTGATAACGGAACAGTTTATGTTGGTGGTAATTTCAATAGTGTAGGTGGACAAGCTAGAGACAATCTGGCAGCGATTACAGCAAGTGGAACCGTTGTAAATTGGGCACCTAATGTTAACAATAGAGTGGCTTCTTTAGTAATAAATGGCGATAGGCTTTATATTGGGGGAAGGTTTAGCTCAATTGATGGAATTGGGCGTGGTCGCCTAGCCGCTTTTTATACACAAGCTGTTGCTAGTAATTTAAGGGGTGACTTGCTTATAGACTGGAACCCCTCTGCAACCTCAGACGTGCTTGCTCTAGCGGTAGGAGGTAATAACCTCTACATTGGTGGGAGTTTTGCTAGCATAATTGTTGCAGGTAATACTACAGTGCGTAACCGCCTGGCTGCAGTAAAGCTTAATGATGGGCTTTTGACTCCATGGGACCCAAATGGGCCTAGTTTAAGTAAAACGGTATTTTCATTGGCCACGGATGACACATCAGTTTATGCAGCAGGCGATTTTACGAATATTGGAGGTGTCGCACAGAGTTATGTCGCATCGATAAAGATGTCAGATGGCACATTAAATGCCTTTAATCCAAGGCCTACCAATACAGTTACTAGCATCCATGTGGCGAATAATACGGTTTACTTTGGCGGTGGTTTTTCTGACTTAAGAGCTGATAGTTCTCGAAAACAAAGTTTTATTGCAGCTGTTGATACAAATGGTGTAATCAAAAATTGGCAACCGAATGCGGATGGTAATGTTTCGGCCATTGCTGTTGATGGTAGCACAGTCTATTTAGGTGGTACGTTTAATGTTATAGGTTCCTTAACCCGAAACCGGCTGGCAGCGATAAATACGGACGGCACATTGAGTGACTGGAATCCTGATGCTAACGGTAGCATCTCCGCGATGGATATCAATGAAAGTACTCAAAAAGTTTATATTGGCGGCTATTTTTCAAATATATCCGGTTCAGTTCAAAGTAGTATTGCGGCGGTATCAAAAGCAGCAAGTGCAACACTTGATACGGTTTTCCAGGCCGATATTAATTTTGTAGACTCACTGAAGATTGATGATGCCACGGGCATTGTTTATGTCGGCGGCGCTTTTGGAAGCGTCAATGGCCAAACTCATAACGGCCTGGTGGCGTTTAACTCTGATGGTTCGATTGATACTCGGCTTAATCTGAATCTTGAATCAATTGCAGCTTATTGGATAAACGATATTGCTGTTGATAATACTGTTGTATATATCGGTGGAAATTTTCAGGGCATCTCAGGTTCACCTCGTAATAATATTGCGGCATTTACCACTGATGGGGTGCTGGTATCGAACTGGGCTCCGAATGTTAATAATCATATCAATACATTGGATATAGACCAGGGCGTATTATATGTGGGTGGTAACTTTACCAGTGTTGATGGAACAGTGCGCAACCGTCTGGCTTCAATAAATGCTGCTGATGGTAGTCTAACGTCCTGGAATCCAGATGCAGGCACCGTTGGGGGCGTTAATGCATTAACGGTGGATGCAAGTACGAGCACTGTTTATGTTGGTGGTGGTTTTACGACGATAGGCGGCCAGGCACGAAGTGGTGTTGCCGCCATTGATAATCTTGGGAATGTTTTAAACAGCTGGATGCCATCTATCACTGGCGGTGGCGTTGATACAATTGCTGTAGATATACCCTTTAGAGATGCTGTTTATATGGGCGGTGCATTTACTGGCGTATCTGATGCCTCACGTAATTCTTATGGGGTAACGGGTTTGGATGGTGTTCTAAAATAATTATATTATTTTTTGCTGCAGGGGAGATACAGTAAAGTGTTCTGGTGCTGTTTATTTGTTCTAAAGCTTTAATATAAGGCGTTAATGAAAATAACTCTCAGTTGTTATCTAACTCTTTACTATCGTTATCAATAGTAAAAATTTACATTACGAGTGATTTAAATTTTGAATAAATATAATTACAGATTAAATGTTTACAAAATATTTGTAATTTTTTTAATTTCAAATTTTTATGGTTGCACTGTAATTCAGAATATAGAATGCACATATGTTCCTAAGAAAACTGAAACTAATAAATATCCAGAATTAACGCAATATACTGATTGCGCACAAATTAATGATCAACAAGAAATTATAATAAATGATAATCACCTGAATAAAATATGGTTTGATGGTTCAGGGCTTGCGGAAATTAGAGTTTTTGATGGTGTGTATTATTTAAATAAAAACGGAAAAGTCATAAAATCTTATTTGTATGATAATGGAGCCGATTACTTTCAGGAAGGCTTGTCGAGAACTGAACAAAATAATAAGTTGGGTTTTATTGATGCTCAATTAAAAATTGTTATTAAGCCTGAATATGATTTTGCATATCCATTTTCGGGTGGTGTTTCAAAAGTCTGCCTGGGTTGCAAAAAAGTTAAAATAGGCGAGCATACTGAAATGCAAAATGGGCAGTGGGGGTATATCGATAAATCAGGAAATGTAGTAATTGATATATTGCATGAATATGATGATTTAAATAATGTATTAAAAAATAAGGAGAAATAAAGGGCGGACAGGGCAAATCTTAATTTGCCGATTAAAGCATTTAAAGAAGTGCATAATAATACTATCGATGATGTGTCATCGGTTGGCGCATTAAATAGTGTAAAGTAAATTATAATATTATGGATGCGCCTATTCATACGAGCATTAATGTGAGACCAGAGACTAATGCCACTCACACTGGATATTGAAATTTTCCACCAAACCCAGTAAACCCCAAACCCTGAGACAAGGCAATCCTTTCAAGACTCACATGATGGGATGTGTAAAAGATACTTAACAGTAAGCCTTATACAGTGCATCACTAGCTGTTTCTAAGCCATTCTTAATGCAAGTAAGTTATTGATAAGTTGAACATTTAAAAGCCAGCTAGGGCATAAATAAACCCCTGTCGAAATTTGTTACATAAAATTCTTAAACGCCCTCGATAACCCCAAAAATAACTATAGATATTTGCATAACTAATTGTATTTATTTGAATAATTAATATCTGGCATTAACATTGTTAACTAATTTGCACGTGGTTTTATCTATTAAAATAACAGGGATTAAAAATGCTTAAAAAAATCTTTAAATATTCAGTTTTATCTGTGGCTCTGGCTGGATCTCAGGCTGGGGCGGCCAGTATTAGCTATTTTCTGGATCAGTCAAATGATCTGCCCGATGGAATCAATTACGCACAGGTAACGATTAGTGATGGTCTGTCAGGCGATATTGATTTTTCTGTGCAAGTGTTGTCATCTGCTTTTGATGTGTCTGCGGGCGCGAATTTTGGCTTACAGGCCTTTGCATTTAATTATGATAATGCATTAACCGTCGATGCAGCTAATATCGTTAATCTGGATCCATCATCCTGGACTATCTCTCAGGATGCCAATGCGGGTGGTGAGTTTGGCAAGTTTGATTTTCAAACTTCTGGTGCTGGAAATTCGCGTACTGAGCTGTTGGGTTTCAGTATAAGTGGTGTTGTTGGTGATACGATTAATTCCTATGCACTGGGCAGTACCTTGAAACCAACTTCAGGTGAGTTTTTTGCGGCACATATTGCCGGATTTAATCTAACAAACGGCGTAACCAGTGCGCAATTTGCAGGTTCAACGCCGGTTCCTGTACCCGCAGCGTTGTGGTTATTCGGCTCGGGCTTATTAGGGCTTGCGGCCGCCCGTCGACGTAAATAGGTTTGACGTAAACAGGATCCGGATCCTGTTTTGGTCAGGAGAGCGGGATGGCTATTCACAGTCGAGTCATTGTGGATAGTCATTCGATTGACCTGAACCCACCACTCTCAAAAAAATCACCCTCTGATTCCATCTAAATTCACCGCTAAGCTTGTGATTTAGCGTCAAAAACCCTATAATCCCGCGCCTGAGTCAACAGACTCGGTTTTTTTACTCCTTGTTCTCCTGGCACCCGCAGTTATTGACTGGGCTGTGCAGAGGGCATTAACCCGTAAGGAGCACGCAATGCGTCATTACGAAATTGTGTTTCTGGTCCACCCTGACCAGAGCGAGCAGGTGCCTGCTATGATCGAACGCTATAAAGGCATTATCGAGTCTAACGGCGGTAAAGTTCACCGTTTAGAAGACTGGGGCCGTCGTCAGTTGGCTTATTCAATCAATAAAATCCACAAAGCCCACTATGTTCTGATGAATGTAGAATGCGGTAACGAAGAAATGACTGAACTTGAGTCGGGTTTCCGTTTCAACGATGCGGTTCTGCGTAATATGGTTATCAAGTGCAAAGAAGCGGTTACTGAGCAATCTCCTCTGATGAAAGAAGAAGAGAGCAAAAAGTCTGAGAAGCGTGAAACTAAGCCAGAATCAGCTGCACCTGCAACAGAAACCGCACCCGCAACAGAAGCAGTGGCTCCCGAAGCTGATGCTTCTGCTGAATAATTGAGAGGATATAAACATGGCATATTTTCGTCGTAAAAAATTCTGTCGTTTCACTGCTGAAGGCATTACCCAGTGTGACTACAAAGATCTGAACCTGCTGAAAAACTTCGTTGGCGAAACCGGTAAAATTGTTCCCGCCCGCATCACAGGTACTAAAGCTAAATATCAACGCCAGGTAACCACTGCAATTAAGCGCGCGCGCTACCTTGCATTGCTGCCTTACACTGACCAGCACTAATTCAGGAGATTAAGTAATGGAAATTATTCTATTAGAAAAAGTTGATCGCCTGGGCAAGCTGGGTGATGTTGTAAATGTAAAGAATGGTTTTGCACGTAATTTTTTATTACCTTTTGGTAAAGCAAAAATTGCTAACGAAGCTAACGTTAAAGAGCTGGAAGAGCGTCGCGCTGAATTAGAAGCCAAAGAAACTGAAACCCTGGCGACTGCAACGACACTGAAAACCAAACTGGATGAGCTGAGCATTAGCATCACGTCCAAGTCGGGTGCTGAAGGCAAGCTGTTTGGCTCTGTTGGCAACGCTGACATTGCAGAAGCAATTGTTGCTGCAGGTATTGACGTTGAGAAAAAATCAGTGCGTTTACCCACGGGCCCTATTCGTAGTGCTGGCGAGTATGAAATTGATCTGCATTTACACTCAGATGTTAATGCACAGATCAAACTGACCATTATTGGTGAAGAATAAGTTTTAAACTTATATTCGTTATTGATTGTATACAACAGCCGGGCATTGTCCGGCTGTTGTTGTTTTGGCGATTAAAAAATAAACTTTATTCAACACTTTATTTTTCTTAACTTTAAATGGTATTTTTTATCAAATCTATAGATAAAATAAATGAGACAAGATAAATGAGACAAGATAAATACCCCGGTTTATCGTCGGGTGGTATTCAGTTTTACAACTATCAAAATATATAACTGTGCCGAATCGGTTGGTCCTGGCATTCTCACCCAATTAAACGGGTACACATCATCGCTTTAAAACCGCTGAGGTTTCATTTGTTGATTCTGGTCAATAACTTAAGGTTTACTGCATGTGTACCCTCGCATATAAGCAAATAGGCATAGTATATTGCTTTCTCTGAACCTGATGGGAGTTTCAACATGAATAATGAAGGCCTGTTTTACGCCACGATAATGCCAGATAAAGACTGGTGGACAGCACTCTGGCCTGATCCGGCAGGTGTATTACGTGCCGTTGGTATTGAGCCGGATATGCAGGTGGTAGATCTATGCTGTGGTGATGGTCATTTCACTAAACCCATGTGTGAGCTGGTGCATCCGGGAAAAACCTGGGCGCTGGATCTGGATGCGGACTTACTGGACGAGGCGAAAAAAAACTGTGCAGGTAATGCTAATTTTCATACCATTCTGGGAGATGCTCGCGAGCTCAGTCAGCAGATAAAGGAACCGGTGGATTTTATTTTCATTGCCAATACCTTTCATGGTATTTCAGATAAAATCGCTTTTTCACAATCAGTCTATAAATCACTCAAACCCGGCGGGCGATTTGCGGTCATTAACTGGCATTGTCGTCCACGGGAGGAAACCATCGTACTCGATCAACCCCGGGGGCCGGATACACAATTGCGCATGCAGTCGCAGGATGTGCAGTCAACTGTTGAACCTGTGGGCTTTAAGCTGGATAAAGTGATTGATGTGGGCCCCTACCATTATGCGGCTATTTTTGTAAAAGAATAACCATAAAAAGCTGCAAAACAGACAAATCGAGATATTAAGTTGCGCTGAAAATCAGAGGAATGCAAGTGTCAGCAATGTAGATATATTATTTTGGTGGTTGAGTTAAGCCGCTTTTTTACAAGGCATGCAGGGAAAATCATCATGTCTTTTGTTTTATAAGGTTATGAAACGGTATCTTCAATTTTTATTCCTGAATGTCCTAGTTAACAGCCACAGCTTTGGGAAATGGGTGGGTTCATTTTTAAGTGTTGTAAAAAATCAGGAATCATCCCCGTGCATAGCTTCATATATGGCAAGATATTCAGTTTCCATTGAAGTGAACTCATCCTGTAGTTGAGCATGTGCCACATCTTTTTTAATAATATCTTCTTCAAGTTTGCTGATGGTGCTTTTTAAATCGTCAACTTCACCCGTATTGACTGGATCTGCATCCGCAGTAGATTCAGTTGTCTCCTGATCGTGACTGGCCGTCTGAAGTTTTTCATTTTCTTCTTCAAGTATGGTAATGCAGCCCATCATTTCTTTAGAGGTTCGGGCGAAATCATTAATAGTCTCTTTAAGTTTTTCTGCCTGCGTGGAATCTATTTCAAGTGATTCAATTGTGTCAACTAACTGTCGGATTTTATTTTCCTGTTGCTCTACAACGTCCTTCATTTGTTCAAGGTCAATAACTGAATCACTGCTTTCTGCTGCTGCGCTGTTATCATCGGAAAATAATGCTTCGTGCCGAGAGTCCATTTTATTGACTTCTTCCTGTAGCCGGTTGTTTTCCATTTCCAGAATTTCCATGCACATTTTCGAATCGCTTAACTGTCTTTCAATTGCCTGCATTTGTTCGCGTAGGGTATTCAGTAATTCCGCATCGATATTTTCGGGATCAGAACCTTCTACGGATTTTTTCATACTGCTTAATGCATTTTCCTGTTCATAAATAATATCTTTTAGCTTGTTAACTTCACCATCAATTTTTTTGCCCTGAGTTTCTATATAAAAAACTTTTTCCTTGCTTTTGGTGACAGTCGCTGTATTGGATATGGTTTCTGTTGATGTCGTGTTCACTTCTTCAATTGTTGAAAACTGTTCCAGCAATTTTTTCATGCCATCATAGATGCTGTCCCAGAAATGTATTTCATGTTCGGTTTTTTCGGCGGCGGATTTTTCCATCAGCAAAAACTGTTCACGGGCAAGTAATAGCTTACTCTGGGCTTCATTGGGAGCGGGAGCGCTGTTTTTATCTTCGGTATTGTCTATATCCTGTTCTGCATCGGAATTGTTTTCTGGCGCTTCATTTTCAATATTTTCCTGTTGTTTTGTTTTTGTGGCATTGCGCTGCATTGCCTGTTCCAGAAAATCAATATAGCTGCTTCCTAAATCTATAGCGTCGAGTTCATCTTCAGGAAATTGAGGGGGCGCATCTACAACTGCTTCTGCCGCTGCAGGTTTTCGTAAAATCATAATGGCGAGCGTGATGCTCAATCCCAGTAGAACAAGCAGGGCTTCAGCCGCAATCAGTACAATTATGAGAGGGATTTCCATGGTTTACTCTTGGTCCGATTTTGTTTCGGTTTTGTTACCGGATGATCTACTAGATTTAAAATGGCGGTAAATTAGAAATCCATTTAATCCAATAAAAATTAATACAGCATTAAATATACCGAAGTAAATTATAATTTTAGCTGTGTCATCTTCGCTAACTACAGGTGGTTCAAGTTCTATGGCGGGGTTTTCTTCATTGGCTTTCTGTTTTGCTGGAGGTTCCATTACAGGTTCAGGTTCGGTCGGCATGGTGTTTTTAAATGAGAAAATTTGCTGGCGCTGGAAAGTACGTGATTTAGCAATAATGGCTGCGCCGTAAATACCATCCATTGCAGGTTTGAATCGTGTAATAAACTCTCCCTGTTCATTGGCTGCTTCTATGGGGGAGGTTTCAATGGTTTCATCGGGGTGTTCAATTTCTAAGATTACTTCCATGTTTTTTAATAAATCCTGATTGGCTTCGGTTTCCTCATTTCGGATAAACCAGGATTTAATGATTATTTCCGGCTGGTAGCTGTCCGCATTAAATTCAAATTGTGTGCGCAGTTTAATATCGGTAACAATATAGGCGCGGTTATCATCGTCGCTAAATAATATTTTCCATTCGCCTTCAGCGGGTTTTTTTATGGTAATCATGTCAAAACTGGTGGATACAAACCATTTTATTTTTTCAGATTTAAATGTGGAATTTATTTTGTCGCCCGTTGGCGGCTGTAAAAAAATCTGGCTGCTATCCGAGTCTTTATTGGCAATGATTGTAATTTCATTAATACTGGTATCTACAATAAATTTATTTTCATTTAAGGGCAGCATATCCGGTTGCTTGGTCTGTTCGAATATTCTGCTGAACACTTTATGCAATACATCGTCGCTGGCGGCGAGGGCATAACGGCCATCAGTGGCTTCGGCGACCTCCTGTAATAATTCCTGATCGGACGCTTCGGTGAAGGCAATGCTATAAATTTTAATATTGTGTTCAATTAACTGTGGTAATAAATTTTCAAATATCTGTTCCCTGAGCAGTGCGGATTTTTCTTTATTACCCACATCCATCTGACCATCTGACATTAAAATAATAATGGGTTCACGATTAAGTTGATCGCTTTCTTTTAAAAACTCAATGCCCTTTGTAATGGCGGAGTGAATATTGGTGTGCATACCCTTGTGGGAAATTTTATTGGTGGCACCTAATGCCTGATTGAGTTGTTTGTCCGTTTTTAACTGAGTGAGGTAAGTAATGGGCCAGGCCTGGCTGCTAAAACTGACCACGCTTAGGCGATCTTCACTGTCGAGTAATGAAATAAACAATTTGGCCGCGGGTTTGCGTAGCTGCTTCGGGTCGGTTTGTTTCATACTGCCGGAACTGTCCATGATAACCACTGCATCCAGTGGAGGCTTGTCTTCGCTTTGAGCCGTAGTGCTGTTCAGGCTCAGGAACAGGCCCAGGGTAGTCGCCGTGATCAATGAGACTGGATTTTGAGTTAGTTTTTTTAATATTTTATCTGGCACAGATAATGCCCACATTTTTATGTTTTTGATTTACATAGAGGAAGGATAATTTAATGATTGTTTAAGCTAATTCCCCCAAGTGCTTCATTTTATTGTAGTACACAATTAAGAATAAACATGATTTGGTGAGAGGATGTGTGGCGTGTGAAGGCGAGTGACGAGAGACCTGTGATTATATTGAAGTCGGTGTCGCCCCGATGCGGATATTTCGGAGCGACAGTTCAGGCTGTTGTCTTATTTATGACGGGCTCAGGTGGCTCAACAGGGTCAATTTCAGTTTCTCCATCGACTCATCATCCAGCAGGGGATTGTGGTTTTTATCGGTGATATAAAAGCTGTCGAGGGCCTTTTCGCCAGCGGTGGCGATTTTCGCATGGTGGATATGGATTTCACATTCGGCAAATGCCTGGGCAATACTGGCCAGTAGTCCCGGGCGATCCGCTGAAATAATGGTCAGTACGGTGATGTCATTGCCCACCAGCTGGTCAAAACGTATTTTTGTATCCACTGAAAAGTTTTTCTGGGTACGGCTGAGTATGTGACTGGGTGGGCTGATGGCCTCCATTTCATTGTTCGGATCGAGTCGTGACTCGAGCCTGTCAGTGATTTCAGCTATGCGAAACTGTTCGCTTGGGCTGCTGCCATCAGCTTCCAGTACTTTAAAGCTGCTGATGGCGAAATTATCATCGGTGAGATTGATTTTTGCATCGGCAATATTCAGGTTGAGTTGTTCCAGTGTTGATACGATACTGGCAAATACCCTGTCATTACTTTCGTTATAGATAAGAATTTCCGCTTCTCCACGCTGGTTAATGCGGGTATTGATTTTCGGCATACCCAGTTTGTTATCAAGTAGTATCAGGCTGTGCCAGCTAATTTCATCCGGTGTGTGGTTAATGAAATAGTCATCGGGAAAGGGTGTCCACAGTTCGTTTAACTCTTCAGAAACCACGCCGAGTTTGGCCAGCATGCGGGATGCGGAGGTGCGGGTTTCATGAGAGATAATTTCCCTTTTTATCGGGTTGTCCAGACCGGTTTTTATGGCGGCGGCGGCTTTGTGGTAGAGCTCGGATAGCAGGTTGTCTTTCCACGAATTCCACTGTTTCGGGTTGGTGGCGCGGATGTCGCACATGGTGAGCAGGTAGAGACTGTCCAGGTGCGCGAGGCTGCCCATTTCATTGGCAAAGGCGTAAATCACTTCCGGGTCGCTGATATCCTTGCGTTGAGCCACCATCGACATTAACAGATGTTTTTTCACTAGCCAGCCGACGAATTCACTGTCTTCAGCGGAGCGACCGTGGTTCAGGCAAAATGCCTCCGCATCAATTGCGCCTAAATTCGCATGATTGCCACCGCGTCCCTTGGCGATATCGTGGAAAAGACCCGCCAGATAAAGTAGCTCGGGGTTTTCAAGGTGATGAAAAATACCACTGGCCAGTGGGTGTTCGTGGGCAAAGGCCGGCACCGATAAGCGACGCATATTACGCACCACAAATAAGGTGTGCTGGTCTACGGTATAGGCATGAAACAGGTCGTATTGCATGCGTCCGACTATTTGTTCAAAGGCGGGAATGTAGGCCGCCAGAATGCCGTAGCGATTCATGCGTCTCAACTCGTGGGACACCCCCCGGGTTTGAGTAATAATGTCGATGAACAGCTGTTTGGCGGTTTGCGAGGCGCGGAATTTGTCGTCGATCAGGTGACGGTGTTCTCGAATCATGCGAATGGTTTGCGCATGCACCCCGCGTATTTCCGGGTGCAGCTCCATTATTAGAAAAATTTCCAGTAACGAGCTGGGGTGCTCAATGAATACATTGTCATTGCGTGCAGCAATATAGTCATTAATCACATGAAAGCGGCGGTTAATGGCAACCGGCGCCTGTTGATCATCTGCGTATAAAATTTCCTGCCGAAACAGTTGCAATAACAGCTCGTTTAAACGCTCCAGCTGTAGCACCGTACGGTAGTACTTTTGCATAAACTGCTCAATGGCGAGGTTGTTTGCTCCATCCTCATAGCCAAAAGATTGCGCCAGCTGGCGTTGCAGATCAAACAGCATGCGATCTTCATGTTTGCCGGTGAGGAAGTGTAAGTGGGTGCGGATTTTCCATAAATAAGTCTGGCATTCATTAAGCGTGGAAAGTTCGCTCTGGGAGATAAAGCTCTGGTCCACCAGTTCATGCAGAATGCGGGTGCCAAAGTGGCGCTTGGCCACCCAGCCGATCATTTGCAAATCCCGCAGCCCGCCGGGATTTTCCTTGATATTGGGTTCAAGGTTGTAAGCGGTGTCGCCGAATTTACGGTGGCGCTGGGTTTGTTCGTCGAGTTTGGCTTTGAAAAAGTCCTTACTGCTCCAGATCTTCTCCGGTCCGGTGGCTTCCACCATGAGATTAAAGAGTGTTTCATCGCCGCTGAGCAGGCGTGATTCCATCAAGTTGGTTACCACGGTGATATCTTTGGTGGCTTCCTCAATGCACTCTTCAAGCGTGCGTACACTATGGCCGATATCTAATTTACTGTCCCAGAGTAGCATTAAAAAATGCTCGAGCTTGCTTTTGGTTTGTGGGCTTTCTGCTTCATTTAGCAGCAGCATTAAGTCAATATCCGAGGCCGGGTGGAGCTCGCCACGGCCATAGCCTCCCACCGCTATCAAAGCGACAGGCTGTTCACAATCAGCAAATTGCTGATTAAAAACCTGTATTAAGACCTGATCGATAAACTGTGCCCGGGTGCTGACGATATCCAGTGTGCCGGCGCCGTTTTCAAATGCCTGCTTAATGGCCTTTTCGCCTTTTTGAATGGTTTCTTTTAACAGGCTGAGTAGTTGCTCTGGCTGAGCGTTTAACTGGCTGACAAAGTCGTTTTCGTTGAAGATATTGATGGATTGAAGCGTAATATCGGGCATACGGGTCTCTTTGTTATTAGCGCCCCTTTTAGTAAAAGAGGGAATACATATATTTTTATTGTTACCAGCTTGATAGTACTAAACATTAATTTTACAGGGGAGATTTGATTCAGGTTCAGATTATGACTCAATAATCAGCAGTATGAATGAGCTGAAGCTTTTCAACCCTCCCTTACGTCCCCCTTCTTACTAAGGGGGAAAGTTAAATGCTTTCCCCTTCACGCAAAGTCAGCACTTCATAGCCGGTTGGTGTGACTAATATGGTGTGTTCCCATTGCGCTGAAAGGCTGTGGTCTTTGGTAACCACAGTCCAGTTGTCTTTTAGAACCTTAACCTGGCGCTTGCCAACATTAATCATCGGTTCAATGGTAAATATCATTCCGGCCTCAATTGTGACGCCAGTGCCAGCCTTGCCATAGTGCATTACCTGCGGGTCTTCATGAAAACCTTTACCGATGCCGTGGCCGCAATATTCCCGTACCACGGAAAACCCCCGGGACTCCGCATATTTTTGAATAACTTCACCGATATCTCCCAGGTGTGCCCCTGGTTTCACCAGTTTAATGGCTTCAACCATACTTTCCCGGGAAACATTAGCCACCCGTTTGGCCTTAATATTGGGCTGCTCACCCACATGAAACATTTTACTGGTGTCTCCGTGATAGCCGTCTTTGATAACCGTGATGTCGATATTAATACTGTCACCATTTTTGAGCTTTTTCTCGCTGGGGATACCGTGACATACCTGAAAGTTTAGCGAGGTGCAGATGGATTTTGGAAAACCATGGTAGTTAAGCGGGGCGGGGATGGCCTTCTGCTCGTTGACAATATAGTCGTGACAAATCCGGTCCAGCTCATTGGTGGTGATACCGACTTTAACATGCGGTTCTATCATCTCCAGCACCTCCGCCGCCAGGCGGCCGGCAATGCGCATTTTTTCAATTTCATCTGCTGTTTTTATCAATATGCTCATAGTCTGTACTGGCTTAGGTTTTTGATCTGGGAAACTGATTAGGCCTGAATTATAGACGATTTTCAAGATTTCCTTAGATTTCTTGGACTTAGCCGTTTTATTTGTCTAATAAATGCGGTTTTTATTGTGCCGAATAGGTGGATATGGTATAAATCCGCCGCGCTTATGCGCAAACAACTTTTTTCGTTTAGAGTATATTGGGTGGAAGTGTAAATTAGATTATATTTTGCACAGCCAGTTAATTGATTTAAACATAATCCGCACACATATCATCACCCTGTAACTGGGTGCCTGAAGATCATTAATTTGATGGTTCGGGTTGTTGCAGGGGATATGTGGAGGCCTAACCCTAACTGGAGTTAAATCATGGCTAAAGTAACTATGCGCCAAATGCTTGAAGCAGGCGTTCATTTCGGACATCAAACACGTTTCTGGAACCCCAAGATGGCAGAGTACATCTTTGGTGACCGCAATAAAATCCATATCATCAATCTGGAAAAAACCCTGCCGATGTTCAACGATGCGTTGAATGCAATCAGCAAAATTGCTGCATCTAATGGCAAGATCCTTTTTGTAGGCACCAAGCGTGCAGCTCGCGGCGCTATCGCTGAAGAAGCAGCACGTTGTGGTATGCCTTTCGTTAACCACCGCTGGTTAGGTGGTATGCTGACTAACTTCAATACAGTACGTCAGTCTATTCGTCGTTTAAAAGAACTGGAAACCATGTCTACCGACGGTTCTTTTGACAAGATGATTAAGAAAGAAGCTTTAAACAAAACCCGTGAAATGGAAAAACTGGAAAAAACACTGGGGGGTATTAAGGATATGGGCGGTTTGCCTGATGCGGTTTTTGTTATCGATACTGGTAATGAAAAAATCGCTGTTCACGAATCAAAAGTTCTGGGTATTCCTGTAATCGGTGTGGTTGATACTAACAACTCACCTGATGATGTTGATTATATCGTACCGGGTAACGATGATGCGATTCGCTCAATTAAGCTTTATATCGAAGCGGTTGCCGATTCAATTATCGAAGGTAAAGCGGCTTCATTAAATATTGGTGCAGCAGAAGCAGAAGACGAAGTTTCAGCTGAAAAGCCAGCCCCTAAGAAAAAAGCGGCGCTAAAGAAAAAGGCAGCGCCTAAGAAAAAAGCGGCGCCTAAAGCTGAGGAAGCACCTGCTGAAACTGAAGAAGCACCTAAAGCTGAAGAAGCACCTGCTGAAGATGATTAAACCATTTGAGCAGGCACCCGTTGTCTGCTCAAATGCTTAAAAATTAAGACAGCGAATAATCGTGCGGGGGTAATGCCCGCACCTACAAAATAAATATTTAATGAGGTGAATACTATGCAGATCACTGCTGCCATGGTTAAAGAATTACGTGAGCGCACCGGCTCCGGCATGATGGAATGTAAACGCGCACTGCAGGAAGTCGATGGCGATTTAGAAACGGCCATTGAAAATATGCGCAAATCAGGTCTTGCAAAAGCAGACAAAAAAGCGGACCGTACCGCAGCTGAAGGTTTAGTTGCGATTGCTTTAAGCGATGACAAAAAAGAAGCTGCCATAGTTGAAGTTAACTGTGAAACCGATTTCGTTTCCGGCGGTGATGAGTTTAAAAATTTCACCGCAGCTATTGCGCAATGTATATTAGCTAACTCGCCTGCAGATATTGAGGCATTAAGTGCAATGACATTAGATGATGGAAAAACGATTGAAGAAACTCGCCAGGGCATGGTTGCTAAAATTGGTGAAAATATTCAGGTGCGTCGTTTTGAGCGTAAGTCTACTGACGGTGCGTTTGGTTCATACAATCACGGCATTCGTATGGGTGTACTGGTTGAGCTTAGCAAAGATGATGACGAACTAATTAAAGATATCGCAATGCACATTGCGGCAAGTAACCCGACCTGTGTTAACGAAGCAGAAGTACCGGAAGAAATGCTCGCAAAAGAAAAAGCAATTCTTGTTGCACAGGCAAAAGAAAGCGGTAAGCCCGATGATATCATCGAAAAGATGATTGGTGGCCGTATTCGTAAGTACCTTGCAGAAATTACTTTGCTCGGACAGCCATTTGTTAAAGATCCAGATCAAACTGTTGAGCAATTACTGAAATCAAAAGGTGCTGAAGTTAAGAGCTTTAACCGTTTTGAAGTTGGCGAAGGTATTGAGAAGAAAGTTGAAAATTTCGCAGATGAAGTAATGGCCCAGATAAGTGCGACTTAAGCGCAACCTGAAAAATAACGCATCAGCTCACCCCTGTGAGTCCACAGCTCTTCGTTGAAAAATGGACACATACATTTGTATGCTTACATTTTTCGCCTTGATCTGCGAACTCACAGGGGCAATCTGATACGTTATTAAGATCTGGTTGTTTGTACACAGGGATGAACTTAAGGCCGGGAATTATTTCCCGGTTTTTTGTGTGTAAGGGGTGTTGAACATTAATGACATCTACTCCTGTAGGAGCGATTTTCAGATCGAGATTGAGTGTATAGTAATCATAAAAAATTGGACGTAATAACAATGAGCAATTCAAAACCAGTTTATAAGCGTGTTTTATTAAAGTTAAGCGGTGAAGCTTTACAGGGTTCACAGGAATCCGGTATCGACCCTGATACTATCAAGCGTGTCGCAAAAGAAATAAAACAGGTTGTAGATTTAGGGGTAGAAGTTGGTATTGTTATTGGTGCAGGTAATATTTTTCGTGGTGCCGGTTTGGCCAGGGCGGGAATGGACCGGGTGACTGGCGACCATATGGGTATGCTGGCAACGGTTATGAATTGCCTGGCTTTGCAGGACGCGGTTGAACGTGAAGGCCCGAGTTGTCGGGTAATGTCGGCACTGAGTATTCATCAGGTTTGTGAAGATTATGTGAGACGCCGTGCAATTCGTCACCTTGAAAAAGGCCGTGTGGTTATTTTTGGAGCGGGTACCGGTAATCCGTTTTTTACAACGGATAGTGCAGGGGCATTGCGCGCAATTGAAATTGAAGCGGATGCATTATTGAAGGCCACAAAAGTTGATGGCGTTTATGATTCTGATCCAGTAAATAATCCGAATGCAAAACGTTACGAAGCACTTACTTATGATGAAGTACTGGTGAAAAATTTAGCCGTAATGGATGCCACCGCAATTGTTTTATGCAAAGAACAAAACATGCCGCTGCGGATTTTTAATTTAAATGAAGCCGGTGATCTTGTTCGCGCCATGGCAGATAAGTCAATTGGTACGTCTGTAGTACCTGCTTAAAAGTAATAAATAGTTTGGGAGATAAATTATGATTGATGAAATAACCCAGGATGCACAATCCCGCATGAGTAAAAGTGTGGATTCTCTGAGAACCGAGCTGACAAAAATTCGCACAGGCCGCGCACATCCCAGTCTGTTAGATCAGGTGATGGTTGATTACTACGGCAGCATGACACCGATTAAACAGGTGGCCAATGTGGTAGCAGAAGATTCAAGAACCCTTGCGGTAACGCCCTGGGAAAAGCCAATGGTAGGTGCAATCGAAAAAGCCATTATGACGGCAAATTTAGGTTTAAACCCCGCCTCACAGGGCACCGTTATTCGTGTGCCTATGCCGATGTTAACAGAAGAGCGTCGTCGTGATTTAGTGAAGGTTGTTAAGGGTGAAGGTGAAGCAGGAAAAGTTGCGGTGAGAAATATCCGTCGGGATGCCAATAGCGATTTTAAAGACCTGTTAAAAGAAAAAGAAATCTCTGAAGATGAGGCCCGTCATGCGGAAGAGGCTGTTCAGAAACTGACAGACAAGTTTGTTGCAGAAATTGATAAATTGCTGGAAGCAAAAGAAAAGGAAATGATGGAAATTTAGTTTTTACTTATCGAGTCTATATAAATTAAGTTTTAGCTGTTTTCTGTATTGGTAATAATAACGCTAAAATATATTTTATTAATGGCAAAATATTTGTAACTAGATGTAAAAACAATGACAGTCACTTCAATTAGTAAAACAGAGCAGGATGATAGCGACCGGCCAAAACATATCGTTGTGGTTATGGATGGTAATGGTCGCTGGGCCAAAAAACGTTTAATGCCAAGAACTGCAGGCCATCATGCGGGTGTTAAATCTACGCGTAAGATTGTTGAAGAATGTATTAAAGAAAAAATTCAGGCGTTAACTTTGTTTGCTTTTAGCAGTGAAAACTGGAAACGTCCTGAACAGGAGGTTAGCAGTTTAATGGAGTTGTTTGTGTCTACGCTCCAATCTGAAGTTGAATCTTTACATAAACAAAATGTGCGCGTCCGGTTTATTGGTGAATGTGCTGCATTCTCAGAAAAATTACAAAAAAAAATCAAAAAAGCAAAAGAGTTAACCCGGAATAATAGCGGCTTACAGCTGAACATTGCAGTTAATTATGGTGGGCGCTGGGACATTGCAGAAGCCTGTAAAACAATCGTTAGTAAAATTCAGTTAGGCGAATTGCAGGTAGATGATATTAACGCTGAGTTGATTGATGAATATGTGTGTTTAAAACAGCTACCGGATCCGGATTTATTTATTCGCACCGGTGGAGAAATGCGCATTAGTAATTTTTTAATCTGGCAGCTAGCTTACACCGAGCTATATTTTACCGATGTGCTGTGGCCTGATTTTAAATCCGCAGAATTTGCTACCGCGTTAAACTGGTATGCGGGGCGTCAACGACGTTTTGGTAAAACCGGAGAGCAGGTTGAACCAACTCAGACGCAACAGGTTTAAAACGTAATGCTTAAACAAAGAGTGCTCACAGCTATCCCCCTTGCCGCTCTGGTAATCTGGGGGATTCTTACTCAGCCTGAAAATATAATATTTTATTCTTTGCTGGTGGTTGTTCTTATTTCCGGTTGGGAATGGGCCAGATTAAGTGGTGTGCAAAAAGCAGGTTTGCGAGCAGTTTATGCAGTTGTTATTAGCGGCGGAGCTTATTTCTCACAACAATTTATTTCTAGTCATCCGCAGTGGATAAATGCGCTTTTATCGTTAGTGGTTTTAACCTGGCTGGTGGCCATTTATCACATGTTTAGCAAGGGGCCACAGCCTGCCAGTCAGTCATTGTCGTCCGTTAAATTATTAATTGGTATCGTAGTGTTAATAGCGCCTGTTGTTGCTTTGATGTTAGTGCGAACAGAAAGTGCTCAATGGCTGTTTTATAGTTTGAGTATTGTCTGGATTGCTGATATTGGTGCTTATTTTTCAGGTAAACGTTTTGGTAAAAATAAACTGGCGCCGAAATTAAGTCCGGGTAAAACCAGAGAAGGCATGTACGGTGCAGTATTTGCCACAACTGTATATGCATTTATAGCGGGTATGTTTTTTGATTTGCAAATAATTGAGATTCTATTGTTATTAATTATCACCGCACTGGCTACCTTTATTTCAGTTGCGGGTGATTTATTTGTCAGTCTGCTTAAGCGTGAAAAAGGTTTAAAAGATACCGGTAATATCTTACCCGGTCACGGTGGTATTTTAGATCGCATCGACAGTGTTTTGACTTCTGCGCCTTTACTGGCTCTGTTATTAAACCTGGTGATTTTTAATGCTTAATCAGGGGATTTGCATATTGGGTTCTACCGGAACCATTGGTGTTAATACACTGAATGTTATCAAGCGTCATGCTGATAAATATAAAGTGATAGCATTAACTGCAAATAAGGCGGATGAAAAATTATTTCAACAGTGTGTGGAGTTTAATCCACAGTATGCCGTTCTGGTTGATGCGGATGCAGCTCAACGATTAGAGTTAAAAATAAAAAACACTGATTTAAATACACAGGTGCTATGTGGTGTTGATGCATTGCAAAAAGTGGCAAGTCTTGAAGGTGTAAATCAGGTGATGGCAGCCATCGTTGGTGCAGCGGGTTTATTGCCTACATTGGCCGCTGCGCGTGCGGGAAAGCGTATTTTATTAGCCAATAAAGAAGCGCTGGTTATGTCAGGTGATATTTTTATTAATGAAGTAAAACAGCATAATGCTGAGCTGATGCCAATAGATTCAGAACATAATGCTATTTTTCAATGTATGCCGGGACATTTTGAAGCGGGCCTACAACAGGTCGGTGTAAATAAAATATTATTAACTGCCAGTGGCGGGCCATTTAGAAACCGTGATATTGATACGTTGCATAATGTAACACCAGAGGAAGCGGTTGCACATCCTAACTGGGAAATGGGAAAAAAAATATCGGTAGATTCAGCCACAATGATGAATAAAGGTCTGGAAGTTATTGAAGCCTGCTGGTTATTTAATACGCAGCCTTCAATGATTCAGGTGGTATTGCATCCACAAAGTATTATTCATTCAATGGTGAGTTACACGGACGGTTCAGTGCTGGCGCAAATGGGCAACCCTGATATGCGCACACCTATAGCTCATGCCATGGCATGGCCGCAAAGAATGCTCTCCGGCGTTGAACCTTTGGATATTTTCGAGGTCGCAAAGCTGGAGTTTGAAAAACCTGATTTCAAACGGTTCCCCTGTTTAGCAATGGCTTATGAAGCACTTGAGGAAGGTGGTACAGCGACCACTATTTTAAATGCGGCAAATGAAATTGCTGTAGATGCATTTTTAAATAAGCAGTTAAGCTTTACAAATATATCGAAGGTAATAGAAAAAACTTTGAAACATACCACAAAAGTTACAGCAAATAATTTGCAAACAATATTAGATGCCGATTCAGATGCGCGCCAGGTATCCATTGACTGGGTAAAACAACTGGAGTTTAAGCGATGAGCGGCGGCATTTTACATAATTTACTTTTCTTTATTCTGGCGATCGGTATTCTGGTTGCATTTCATGAGTTTGGTCACTACTGGGTTGCGCGTTTACTTAAAGTAAAAGTGCTGCGTTTTTCCATTGGTTTTGGTAAACCGTTATTTATCTGGAAAAGACAGAAAGGCGAAGACCTGATTGAATTTGTTGTTGCCGCTATTCCACTGGGTGGCTACGTTAAAATGCTCGATGAAAGAGAAGGTGAGGTTGATGAGTCACTTCGTCATCGGGCTTTTAATACACAACCAGTTGCGAATCGTTTTGCAATTGTGGCTGCGGGTCCGATTTTTAATTTTATTCTCGCTGCATTTTTCTATTTTGTTTTCTTTATTAACGGTGAAGATGGAATAAGACCCGTTATTGCTGCACCAGCTATTGAGTCGATTGCCGCGCAGGCGGGATTTGCCGATGGTGATGAAATTCTTGCGCTGGGAAATGCCGAAGTTAAAACCTGGCAAGCATTTAGGATTGCCCTGATTGATCAGGGAATAGATGGTGGCACAATATCGGTAAAAGTCAGGACTGCCAGTCTATCTATAACAGAGCGCCATATTTCAATTGGTGATTTACATATTTTAAATGAAAAGGAAGATGTTACCAAGCTGTTGGGTTTTAAACTCTGGAAACCTGAAATACCGCCACAAATTGGTGGTATTACCAAGGATAGTGCATCAGCTATTGCCGGTTTAAAAGCCAAAGATCTAGTTCTTTCAATAGATGCTCAACCCATAAATAACTGGCAAGCTCTGGTTGAAATTGTGCAGAAAAGTGCCGGTAAATCACTCAATTTTATTGTGCTGCGTGATGGCGAACATCAGGTATTAAAACTGACGCCAAAAGAGAAAAAGCAGGGTGATAAATTAGTCGGGTTTATGGGGGCTTATCCGGAAGTTCCTGAATCCTTAATGAATAAAACAAAAACCAGAATTGAGTATGGGCCTGTTGATGCAGCCCTGCGAGCAGTAAAAGAAACCTGGGTGTTTTCGGCCTTAACATTAAAAGTGTTAGGTAAGATGTTATTGGGTGAGGCTGCATTGGAAAATATTTCAGGCCCAATTACTATCGCGCAGTATGCCGGTATTACTGCCAGTATTGGAATGCTTACGTATATAAAATTTTTAGCAATGATTTCGGTTAGTCTAGGGGTTTTAAATCTGCTGCCGGTACCCATGCTCGATGGCGGGCATTTGTTATATTATTTGATTGAAATTGCTAAAGGCTCACCGGTTTCACAAAAATTTGAAGAGCTAGGGCAAAGACTGGGGCTGGCTTTATTGTTTTTATTAATGAGCCTGGCTATTTTTAACGATATTCAACGCCTGGTTAATTAAGCGTTGATTTTTAGAACATATTTATTTGGCGAAATTGTGCGCAGCTTATTACTTTTAATTTTTACTTTATTGTTTCATCATAATATATATGCGGATAATAGTTTTGTTGTGGATGATATCCGCCTGCAAGGCCTTGAGCGTATTCCTGACGGCACATTACTTAATTATTTACCGCTTAAGGTAGGTGAGTCTTTTGAAATTTCTGAGTCAAGTTATGTGATTCAGGAATTATATAACACCGGCTTTTTTAAAGATGTTAAACTTTTTAAAGACGGAGATACTTTAGTTGTCAGGGTGCTTGAACGACCTGCAATTTCAACTATTACCTGGTCAGGTAATAGTGATATTGAAGATGAACAGTTAGAGGAAATACTGACTGATATAGGTATTGTAAAAGGCCGGGTGTTTAACCCCTCAGCACTGGATAAAATTGAACAGGGATTGAAACAGCAGGCTTATTTTAGTCGCGGTAAATATGCGGTGCGTATTAATATATCGATTAAAGAACTCGAGCGAAACCGGGTTGATATTGATATAGAAATTTCTGAGGGCGTAATTGCAAAAATCAAACAGGTAAATATTGTAGGTAACAGCGTGTTTGGTGACGATACCCTGCTGTCTGAAATGCTACTTGGTTTGCCTGGTACCTGGGACTTTTTTTCGAGTAAAGACGAGTATGCGAAACCCAAGCTTGCTGCTGATGAGGAAACGTTGAAGTCGTATTATCAGGATAGAGGCTATGCCCGGTTTTCTGTGGCTTCTACACAGGTAACTATAACACCTGATAAAAAAGATATTTATATCACTATGAATGTTGCAGAAGGTGATAAGTACAAAATCAAAGAAGTCACCATTACGGGTGATTTGAAGTTGGAAGAACAAGACTTAAGGCAGTTGGTTTTTGTTGAAAATGGCGATGTATTTTCACGAAATAAAATGATTCAGGGTAAGGATTTTATACAGCGTAGGCTGGGAGATGAAGGTTATTCATTCGCTAAAGTTAAAGTCGTGCCTATTATTAATGATGAAACTTTAGACGTTGAATTAAGTTATTTCGTGAACCCCGGTAAAAAAGTTTATGTAAGACGTATTAATTTTAGTGGTAATTATAAAACCAATGATAATGTACTGCGCCGTGAAATGCGCTTAATGGAAGGTGGGGAGCTTTCTAATAGTAAGCTTAATCGCTCTAAAATTCGATTACAGCGCCTGGCTTATATTGAAGGGGTTAATGTAAATAAAGATCCGGTGCCAGGTACAGAAGATCTGGTAGATATAAATATTGAAGTAACCGAACGACTGGCGGGTAGTTTTAATATTGGTGCAGGTTTTTCACAAAACCAGGGCTTTGTTTTTAATTTAGGAACAACACTGGATAATCTAAATGGTACTGGTGAAAAGCTTTCTCTTAATCTTAATCGTGATGCCACGGGTGAATCTTATAGTGTCTCTTATACAGATCCGTATCATACGATTGATGGAGTGAGTCGTACTCTCGGTTTGTCTTACAGAAAGCGTGATACAGCGTCTCAAAATATTGTTAATTATTTAGAAAATAAATACGGTGCTAATATTGCGTACGGTATTCCATTAACTGAATTTGATCGAGTTAGATTTGGTGCCGGTTATGAAGTAACCGAAATTATTCGTGGAACAAATACTGTTTCCGGTGATGTGCTTGACTTTATTCAAGAAAATGGTGGAGGGTCTATCGATGTTAACGGTGATTTTCTGCAGGCAAGCGTTAAATCTTTTACTATGCTGGCAAGTTTTACCCATGATACGCGTAACAGGACTGTATTTGCGACCAGTGGTAACAGTCAGTCAGTGTTGCTCAATTTAACTACACCGGGTAGCGATTTGGAGTATTATAAAGTCACCTACCGAAATAAGTTTTATTTTCCGATAAGTGAAAATGTTACAACGCTAATCAGAACAGATATGGCATATGGTTCTGCCTACGGAAATACTCGTTTGTATCCATTTTATGAACGGTTCTTCGCCGGTGGTTTAAGAACTGTTCGCGGTTATGATTCGAACTCTCTGGGGCCAAGAAATTCAGGGGTAGACAGTGATGGTAATCTGATAGTCGTTGCGCCCATTGGTGGTAATATCAGAACGGTTGGCAGCGCAGAGTTAATATTTCCTGTGCCATTTGTAGAGAAACCGCCAAGTTCAGTGCGCTTAAGTTTATTTTATGATATAGGTAATGTGTTCTTGCAGGAAGATGTTCTAGCGAATAACTACAGCGGCGGATTTCAGGCAAATGAGTTAAGAAGCTCTTACGGAGTTTCTTTTATCTGGTTAGCGCCGATTGGGCCATTAAGGTTTAGTTACGCACAAACAATTGATGATCGGCCTGGTGATGATAAACAAGCATTTCAATTTAGTATAGGTTCATTCTTTTAGGAGATTTTTAGATGAAAAAAGTTATATCAACATTGTTGTTAATGGGTATTTTAGTTGTGCCAGTTTCTGCATTTGCACTTAAAGTTGGCTATGTAAATGAAAATATTTCATTTAACGAATATGCTAAAGCTAAAGGTGTTGAAAAAATTATGGAAGAAAAGTTCAAGGGTCCTAAAGATGATCTTGATAAGGAGGTTGTTGAAATAAAGGCACTGGAAAATGAAATTAAAACTAATGAACTATTGATGACTGAGAGTAAATTAAAAGCATCAAAAGAAAAATTAAATAAAAAGATTATGGAATATCGTCAAAGAGGCATGACTCTGGAAAATGAATTCAAGGAAATGCTTAATGTTCAGAGAAATGACTTTAGAAAAATTATGGTTGAAGTTATAAAGAAATATGCAGCTGATAAAAAATACGACCTCATTTTAAATGACGGTGTAATGTTCGCTAAAGATACTGTTAATATTACCGATGAAATTTCAAAGCTGGTTATTAAAAAAGCTAAATAGATTTTTTTGTGCAGCAACTAATAAACGGCATGAGAATTTTAGTAAATGAAATGATGAGATCAGTAAAAGCTAAGGAGCCTCTGATTAAGTCTGGTTAGAATTAGGGTGCTTTTAGCCAGCATAAAATAATCAGACTTGATCAGAGGTTCCCCTATGTTTATAGATATGCTGATATTTCGTGATAGTATTATATAAAGCATTTATAAAATAAATTAATTCGTTATCTTGAACAGAGATATATTAAATAAAGGTAAAGGTGTTATCTTGAACACAATGAAAATAGGTGAAATTAAAAAGTTGTTGGCGCATCGTTACCCTTTTTTACTGGTTGATAGAGTGCTGGATTATGAGGTGGGTAAAACCTTAACTGCAGTTAAAAATGTGACTATTAATGAGCCTTTCTTTCAAGGGCATTTTCCTGATTATCCGGTAATGCCAGGTGTGCTTATTATGGAAGCGCTCGCACAGGCTACGGGTTTACTGGGCTTTAAAACCATGGATGAAAATCCGGAAGAAGATACCCTGTATTTATTCGTTGGAATTGACGGGGCGCGTTTTAAACGCCAGGTTGTGCCAGGTGATGTACTGACTTTGCAGGTTGAGCTGGTTAAAAGAATGCGCTCAATATGGAAATTTGACTGTAAAGCACTGGTTGATGGCGAGTTGGCTGCCAGTGCAACCATTATGTGTGCGGCGACTCAAAAGCCCGAATAAGTATTCACAAATTCACAAATTATATAAATTAATTTGAGTAAAGAAATGATTCATCAAACTGCAATCATCGATGAAAAAACCAAAATTGCTGACGATGTTAGTATTGGCCCATACAGTATAATTGGCGCCGATGTTGAAATTGGTTCCGGCACCTGGATTGGTCCGCATGTGGTAATTAGTGGACCAACAAAAATAGGCAAAAATAATAAAATATTTCAGTTTGCCTCAGTCGGTGAAGATCCGCAGGATTTAAAATTCGCCGGTGAAATTACTCACCTTGAAATTGGTGACAATAACACCATTCGTGAAAATGTGACGATTTCCCGTGGTACTGAAGATGGTGGTGCTATTACCCGCATAGGCGATCATAATTTATTAATGGCTTATGTGCATATTGCCCACGATTGTCTTATTGGAAATCATATTATTCTGGCAAATTCAGCATCCTGTGCGGGTCACGTGGAAGTGGGTGATCACGCAATTCTCGGTGGTTTCACACTGGTACATCAGTTTACCAAAATCGGTAGCCGGGCTTTCACCAGCATGGGTTCCATTATTAATCAGGATGTTCCTCCTTATGTCATTGTTGCCAGCAGTTACGGTAAAGCCAGTGGCATAAATAAAGTGGGTTTAAAACGTGACGGGTATAGTGATGAAGTAATACGTGCGATCGTAAATGCCTATAAATTATTAATTCGATCTAAAAAACCCAGAGAAGAAGCAATGCAGGCAGCGGCGGAATTAATTGAAAATTATTCTGAAGTTAAACTGATGGCAGATTTTATTAATCAGTCTGAGCGTGGGATTATTCGGTAAAAGATTAATTGCAGTATTGTCCGCAAATGAACGCAAATAAAACCAAATGAACTTAAAGCCGGTTTGTGCGCCGCAGGCGAACAAACCTAAAATTTGCGTGTTTTGCGTTCATTTGCGGATAAATTGCTTTTGCTTTTTAGGCTAACATCTCTAAAATCAACTCAGCCATATTTTCAGTACCACCGGTTTTCCCCAGTTTTTCACGCACCGCATTTAACTCAGAAAGCATTTTTTGTCGGTATTGCTCATCATCAAGAATTTGATTGATTTCTTCAGCAATGTTTTGTGGCCTGGCATCAAACTGTAAAAATTCTTTTACAATTTCTTTGTCAGCGATAATATTCACCAGTCCGATATGTTCTATTTTTACCAGCGGTTTTAAAATGAAATAGGAAAGATTGGCGATTTTGTAGGTGATGCAATTGGGGATGCCCATGAGTGCAATTTCTAATGTGGCGGTGCCGGATGCGCTGATAATGGCATCGCAGCACTGCATAACATTGTAGGGCAGATCTTTCACCAGTTTAATGTTGAGGTGTTTATAGCGCTTAAGGTAGCTGTCAAAAAGCTCAGGCTCCAGGGTGCTGGCAACGGGTAATATAAACTGCAATTCGGGTTTGCTTTTAAGCAGGCAGTCCGCTGATTTTAGTTGAATCGGCAGGATTCGCAGGATTTCACTTTTTCTACTACCCGGAAATAAGCCGATAACGCTTTTATTCGGGATTAAATTATATTCAATAAAACAACTGGCTTTATCTTTGCTGGCTTTGGTTTTATCAACCAGCGGATTGCCCACAAAGCGTACGGGCACATTGGCCTCTTTATAAAACTTTTCTTCAAAGGGTAAAATTACCGCCATCATATCGATGATTTTGCCGATTTTATGCACCCGATGTTGACGCCAGGCCCAGACCTGCGGACTAATGTAAAACAGCACTTTTATACCGAGCTCTTTTGCGCTTTGTGCGAGTTTGAAATTAAATTCCTGATAATCAACCAGTACTAATAAATCCGGCGGATTCTGGCGTAATGATTTGCGCAATATGTTCAGGGCTTTCATTATCTGGCGGTACTTAAGCAGTACTTCGACTATGCCCATTACCGCAATGTCAGTGCAATCGACTAATAGATCGGCTCCCGCATCGCGCAATTGTGCGCCGCCCATGCCGTAGAATTCCAGTTCACTGTCATGCTTGCGTAGTGCTTTTATAATATGTGCTGCATGCATATCGCCGGAGGCTTCCCCCGCGCTGATCATAATTCGTTTCATGGTTTTAGCTGTTATTTACCCTGGGTTTTTTACGCTGGGATACTTTCGATCAAGTCTGATTAATTTAGCAGGTCTAATTCTAACCCTCCTTAATCAGAGTATCCCTTGCTCATTTAAATTCATATAGTAGTATTCGATCTTTAAATTAGCCTGATCTTTAAATTAACTCTGGATTCTACCGTAAATTATGAACGACGACATTGATATTGATTTAAAAAGCTACCATGCCATTGCCGGTGTTGATGAGGCGGGCAGGGGGCCATTGGTGGGAGCGGTGGTTGCGGCGGCGGTCATTCTGGATAAACAGCATCCCATTGAAGGTTTAAATGACTCGAAAAAACTCACCGCAAAAAAACGTGAGCAACTGGCAGTGGAAATTAAAGCGCATGCCAAAGCCTGGGCAATTTCATCGGTAGGGCCGGATGTGATTGATGAGATCAATATATTGCAGGCGAGTTTACTGGCGATGAAACAGGCGGTTGAAAGTCTGTCTACTAAGGCTGATTTTGCCCTAATTGATGGTAATAAATTGCCGGATTTAGCCTGTGATGCAGCCGCGATTGTGAAGGGTGATGCGCGGGTTGCGGCAATAGCAGCGGCTTCGATTCTGGCAAAAGTTGAGCGGGATCGGCAGATGCAAGTGTTGCATGATGCGTTTCCCCAGTATGAATTTAATCGGCATAAGGGCTATCCGACCAAGGTGCATTTTGCACTGTTGGAGGCGTTTGGGCCCTGTGTTGAGCATCGCAGGAGCTTTGGGCCAGTTAGGCGATTGCTGGAGGGATGATGCTTTGATTGCCAATGCGAAGAGCAGGTCAAAGGCGTAGAAGCTAACCATCATTTGGGTTTAATTTTCAGCTTAACTTTAGTTACTTTATGTTTGATAAAGTCGCTGGATTCCAGCCACAAGCATGTTGAAATGATGATAGCTTTAAGCTCTAAATTCGATACCTGTTTGAATTTTTGGGAATCTTCATGATAGCTTTATAAGTGAGAGCAAGCGCATGAAGGGCAGCATTTTTTTGCTTACTTTTCTGTCGCTACTCGAATAATAGGTGAGTTGCCACAAAGACGAAAGCATAGAATCTTCACTCCCAAAAAGTCAAAATAAAAACCCGGATATCACAAAAGCAGGGACAATTTAAGGCCTCACATAAGCATAAAAATACCCTTAAAACTCATCAAATTTAAACTCGCAAGTGACAGATAAATGGTGTGCTAATGCTTATGTCTAGCAACCAGCTAATCAAAAACCGACATCTACATAAAACCACCAGGTCGATACAAAACAAAATGCATATTCAAAGTTTATCATTATAATTCAATGATATAGAAAGCAAAGCTAAAGTGACTAAGCGAATTAGGAAACACCAGAACCCCAGCCCAGCGCAGCCCAATAATCCAGTATCCCCAAAAGTGGTAATTTTGCGCCGACATTTCACGGTTTTTCAAGCAAAAGTGGGAAAGCACCCGGGGCTCCATCGGTAAAAAATAAAAAACAGTGGTAAATCAGGATTAACGATTGAGAGTCAGGCCAAACTGTCCCATAATACTTTTCGAAAAGTGTAAATAATAATAATCGACGCAATCCTTTTAAAACAAAAAGTTACACAACTTTATTAAAGTAGATTAAATCTAAATGAACCCCCGATTTATACACCTGCGTTTGCACACAGAATATTCACTGGTCGATGGTGTCGTGCGCATCAAGCCGTTGATGAAAACCCTGGCGGATCAGAATGCCCCGGCGGTTGCATTAACCGACCAGTCCAACCTGTTTGCCATGGTGAAGTTTTACCGGGCGGCGATGGCGGCGGGTATCAAACCCATAATCGGTGTCGACATCTGGGTGCGCTCGGCGGTGGAAACAGAAAAACCTTCGCGGATGGTTTTACTGTGCCAGAACAATGAGGGCTATCTGAATATCACCCGTCTCATTTCCCGGGGTTATCTCGAAGGTCAACATGGGGGAATTCCCATGATAGAAGTGGACTGGTTGCGGGAAATGAACGCGGGCATTATTGTGCTGTCCGGTGGTCGTGAAGGTGATGTGGGTCGAGCGCTTTTATCGGGTAATCACATTCTTGCTCAGGAGTTGTTGAAGGCCTGGCAGAATATTTTCCCGAATCGTTTTTATCTTGAATTACAACGCACGGGTCGTGAGGGCGAAGAAGAGTATTTACATGCGGCAGTGAGTCTGGCGATGGCTTCAAACACGCCGGTCGTTGCCACCAATGACGTGCGCTTTTTAAAGCAGGGTGAGTTTGATAGCCATGAAGTACGGGTGTGTATTCATGACGGGCGAACACTCGATGATCCGCGTCGCCAGAAATTATACAGCGATCAGCAATACCTGCGCACAGAAGCAGAAATGTGCGCGTTATTTGCGGATATTCCCGAGGCTTTAGAGAATACGCTGGAGATTGCCCAGCGTTGTAGTTTAGAGGTACGCCTCGGCGAAAGTTTTTTGCCAAACTTTCCGATACCGGAAGGTGACACTATCGAGTCGTACTTTATCCGGGTTTCCAAAGAGGGACTGGAAAAGCGTTTAGAAGTATTAGTGCCGCTGGATTCTGAGAATGCACTCGAGCGGCGCAAGCCCTATTACGAACGACTGGATATTGAGCTGGAAGTGATCAACACCATGGGCTTTCCGGGTTACTTCTTAATCGTCGCAGATTTCATTCAATGGTCGAAAGATAATGAAATTCCGGTGGGGCCCGGGCGGGGTTCGGGTGCCGGTTCACTGGTGGCCTATGCGCTGCTTATTACCGATCTCGATCCTCTGCAATACGATTTACTGTTCGAACGGTTCCTGAATCCGGAACGGGTATCCCTGCCGGATTTCGATGTCGACTTCTGTATGGATGGCCGCGACCGGGTGATTGCCTATGTGGCGGACACCTACGGGCGGGATGCGGTATCGCAGATTATCACCTACGGTTCGATGGCGGCGAAGGCGGTTATTCGTGATGTGGGGCGGGTGTCAGCTTTAAGTTACGGTTTTGTCGATCGTATCGCCAAGATGATTCCGTTTGAAATTGGCATGACCCTCACCAAAGCGTTGGAGGAATCGGAAGATTTAGCCAATGCTTATCGGGATGAGGATGATGTTACCGATCTAATCAATATGTGTCTGTCGTTAGAAGGCTGTGCCCGAAATGCGGGTAAGCATGCCGGGGGCGTGGTGATTTCACCTTCCGTACTCACCGACTTCACACCGCTGTACTGTGAGCAGGGTGGCCACAGTATTGTTACCCAGTTTGATAAAGATGATGTGGAAGCCATCGGGCTGGTAAAGTTTGACTTTCTGGGCCTGCGCACGCTCACGATTATTGACTGGGCGGTGCGCAATATCAAAGCCCGTCATGCGGATCAACAGGATCTGGATATTAATCGGGTGCCACTGGATGATGACGCCGCATTTAACCTGTTAAGAGCGGCTGAAACTACCGCGGTATTCCAGCTTGAATCCAGCGGTATGAAAGACCTCATCAAACGCCTGCAGCCGGATAGTTTTGAAGACATTATCGCACTGGTGGCGTTATTTCGCCCAGGGCCGTTACAGTCAGGCATGGTGGATAACTTTATTAACCGTAAGCACGGCCGCGAAGAAGTCTCCTATCCAGATGTTCAGTACCAGCATGAATCACTCAAGCCTATTTTAGAGCCCACCTATGGCATTATTCTGTACCAGGAACAGGTTATGCAAATTGCCCAGGTGCTGTCGGGTTATACCCTGGGTGGTGCAGATATGCTGCGCCGTGCTATGGGTAAAAAGAAGCCGGAGGTGATGGCTCAGCAACGCGCCATTTTTGAAGATGGCGCCAGAGATAATGGCATCGACGGCGAGCTGGCGATGAAGATTTTCGATCTGGTAGAAAAATTCGCCGGTTACGGTTTTAATAAATCTCACTCTGCGGCTTATGCTTTATTGTCGTATCAAACGGCATGGTTAAAATCTCATTACCCGGCGGAATTTATGGCGGCGGTATTATCCGCAGATATGGATAATACCGATAAGGTGGTGATACTGATTGAAGACTGCCACCGCATGAAACTCGATGTGTTAACGCCAAATATTAATCGCTCGATCATTAAATTTTCGGTGCCGCAAGACAATCAGGTTTTATACGGGCTGGGCGCAATTAAAGGTGTGGGTGAAGCCGCGCTCGAAGGCATTATCGAAGAGCGTAATGCCAATGGTGTGTATAAAGATCTGTTTGATTTATGTCGGCGGGTTGATGGGCGTAAAGTGAATAAGCGGGTTCTGGAGGCATTAATCAAAGCCGGTGCACTGGAAGAGTTAGGCCCGAATCGCGCAAGTTTAATGGCGCGCTTACGGGATGCCATGCAGGGCGCCGAACAATACCAGAAAAATGCCAGCATCGGCCAGGATGATTTATTTGGCAGTGCCGCCGCCGATGATAACATTGCTCCGGTTAATGAAATCACCGTTGAAGAGTGGGAAGAGGAAAAACGCCTGACCTTTGAAAAAGATACCCTGGGTTTGTATCTCACCGGTCATCCAATTGAACGTTACGAAAAAGAATTAAAAAAATTCACCGACTGCACCCTCGGCGCACTGGCGGATCAGAGTGATTTAGCCTCCGGCGCCGGCGGTGGTTATATGTCGCAACGTAATGCAAAAAGTTATAAGCTGGCGGGCCTGATGATTGGCATGCGGGTGCGTCGAACTAAAACCGGTGGCAAAATAGTGTCCGCAGTGCTCGATGACAGAACGGCGCGGGTAGAAGTGCGCATGTTTGAAGAAAAGTTTGAGCAGTACAATTATTTATTAAATAAAGATAAATTAATTGTGGTGGAGGGCAAGGTTATTTATGACGACTATTTCGGCGGTTATCGAATTACCGCAGATGTGATTTACGATATCACCGAAGCGCGCCAGAAATTTGCCCGTCGACTGGAAATTAATTTAAAAGATAATAATGGTGATCACAGTATTGTGCAGCAACTTAATCAGGTTTTAAATCCGTTTCGTGAAGGCGCCTGCCCGGTGTGGATTAATTATTCGCGTAATGATGTCATCGCCAAACTTTCTTTAAGTGAAGACTGGTGTGTGCAACCCAGTGATGAATTAATTAACCGTCTGGATAAATTGGCAGGTGATAATAACGTGGCGGTTATTTATTAAGGGTGCATTGATTAGGTTTGTCATGTTTTTAATTTTTTAGCGAAAATAAATATAAAAAATAATAAAAATAAAAAAGGATTTGTAAAAATAAATGAAAACAGATGCCCCCGCAGAATGCTCAACCACCATTGTGAGCCTGGTTTACATACTTGGAAAATTGCTTGATCATTATGGGCTGGATAAATACGCTATTGCAAAACAGGTAGGCATAGATACAAGGGTTGCTTATAAGCCAAATGATCGTATTAGCACGGCCAAATTACAAAAAGTCTGGAGAATTGCCTGTAAAAGAACCGGCGATAACTGCCTGGGTTTAACTTACGCAGAGTTAATTCAGCCGGCCGCTTTGTGTGGCCTGGGGCTAGCCTGGATTACCAGTGATACCCTGAAAGATTCTATTAATCGACTGGTGCGGTTTCAGACAGCACTTACGACCTCTGCAGATTTTATTTTCAATGAGCTTGATGATTGTTATCAAATAATTTTGCGTTCAAAATTAAAAAAAACTGAAAATGTATCTATGGATGCTGCTATCGCAACGTTATATAAGATGTGCCAGATTACCTATGGAAATGATTTAAAAGCGGAGAGTGTAAGCATTGCGCACCCTAAACTGGATTGCAGTAAAAAATTCGATCAGTTTTTTGGCGTAAAAGTTAAGTTTGATGCAAAAGAAACCCAGATTGTTTTTGCAAAAAAAACCTTTGAGTTAAGGTTGGTTACATCGAACCCGGATCTGGCAAGAACCCATGATGAAATTGTTATTAATTATTTAAAGCGTTTCGATAAAAATAATATTGTTATGCAGGTGAGGGCGCGGATTATAGAAGAATTAAATAACGGTATACCCCATCAGGAAAAAATTGCCAGTCACTTAAATATGAGTTTGCGCAATTTACAACGTAAACTTAAAGAAGAAAATAGCAGCTTTAAAACCATTCTTGATGAAACCCGCAGCGAATTGTCAAAGCAATATCTGCGCGGTAGTGACCGGTCTATTATTGAAGTCGGGTTTTTATTAGGGTTTACTGAGCCGAGTAATTTTGCCCGGGCTTTTCGCCGCTGGACCGGTGTCTCGCCCAATGAGTATCGGGGGGCGTCGCAATAATCATTCAACTTCATTAATGCCTGTTTATCGGTTTTTTTCTAACATGCTGAAAAACCTGAACTCAATCCCATTTTTCAGCTATATGCTATAAGTTGGCGCTAATTGATTCCTCTCTGGCGCTAACTGACCATCGCCATCATCGCAAATCTCATAAATTAGTTGCACCCACTAATTATGGAGAGCAGCGATGGATACCAATTACAAATACCATAGAACTACTGTCCGCGAGCCCGTGTCATTTATTGGCATTGGTTTGCATACCGGCCAGTTGACCACAGTTAGCTTGAAACCCAGTGTCGATGAAAAAGGTATCTATTTTGTGCGCACCGATGTGCCCGCCGGACAGGGTGTGATAGACGCCTGCTGGTACAACGTGTCGAATACCACTTTGTCTACCAACCTGAGTAATGAATTTGGTATCAGTATAGCCACGGTTGAACATCTAATGTCTGCACTGATTGCCTGTGGCATAGATAATGTGCGCATAGAAGTTGATGGTGCGGAAATTCCGATTATGGATGGTAGTGCTGAAGTGTTTGTCGAAATTATTCGTAACGGTGGAAAGAGTTATCTTAAAGCGCCGAAGCAGGGTATCTGGATTGAACAGCCTATTGTAGTTAACGATGGCGACAAATTCGCAATGTTGATGCCGCACTCTGTACCCCGGGTCAGTATGTGTATTGATTTTCCGGATACGGCAATCGGTGCGCAGTGTTACTCAGTGACGTTGCAAGATGAGAGTTACTTTGAAGAAATTGCCTATGCAAGAACTTTTGGTTTTGCAGAACAGGTTGCTGCGATAAAAGAAAAAGGCCTTGCGCTGGGTGGCTCACTTATCAATGCGGTACTGGTTGATGGTGATAAAATTATTAACCCGGAGGGTTTGCGTGTAGAGAATGAATTTGTTCGGCATAAAATTCTTGATGTTATTGGTGACATGTCATTGGCAGGTGCACCGATTATTGGTCACTACTATGCGTATAAAGCTGGACATAATCTTAATCAGAGACTGTTGAAAAAACTTTTTAGTGAGGCGTCCGCATGGACAAAAACTTCATTGCAGGAAGGTAAAGAAAGGTTTGCAAACCATGATGATTTGTACGATGGCGACTTTATTCAGCAAACGCTGAATGTTGTGCCCATTAATAGTGTTGCAAACTAAACCGAGTGGGTTTTGTCCGGTAAGCTTTTTAAATTTCAGGCATTTGTTTGAAATGGCTTACCGAATTATTTTTTCTTATAAACTCGAACACTACTAATTAATTAAAGAAATATCGATTTATATTTCAAATCTGGAAATAATGCTGTTTAATTTGTCAGCAACATTTTCCAGATCAGTTTCAGCGTGGCTTAAATCTTTAGTGCCCTGGGATGTTTTTTCAGCCAGTGTGCTAATCGCCGTAATGTTATGACTGATTTCATTTGCAGTCTGGCTTTGCTGATGACTGGAGGTTTCCATCTGCGCTAAAATTTCATTTATGCTGGATACTTCTTTGGCGATATCTGTAAGTGAGGAAGCGACTTTGTTTACCTGCTGATTATTTATATCAACTTCTTTAATCGAATTGCTCATTGCGCTAACCGCATTACTGCTACCGGTTTGTAATTTGTCTATAAGCTCTTTTATCTGATTGGTTGATGCCTGTGTTTTACTGGCCAGGGTTCGTACTTCATCAGCTACCACGGCAAATCCTCTGCCCTGTTCTCCGGCACGTGCAGCTTCTATTGCAGCATTTAGTGCCAGTAAATTTGTTTGTTCTGAAATGCCGCTTATAACATCAAGCACAACGCTGATGTTGGTTGATTCATTTTCAAGTTCCTGGATTACATTTGAGGCGGTATTTAAATTGTGAGTGAGTTGGTTCATGCTGTTTAAAGCTTCATTGGAAATTTGGGTGCCGGAAGTTGCACCATTATTTGCACGATTTGCAGACTCGGCGGCAATTGAAGCCTGGCGTGAAGATTCTTTCGCCACAGCCGTCATTTCAATAACCGCAGATGCAACCTGCTCAGTTTCATGATGTTGTTGTTGAATATTTACGGAGGCATCCGTAATTACATTTTTCATGCGCTGTGAGGCGGAGTTTAAGTCACTTGTCGATGATTGCATTTGTTGAATCATTTCCTGTAGCTGACCACTGAACCGGTTAATGGTTTTTGCCATCTGGCCAACTTCGCCCACGCGATTTTCATCAAGCGATAGTGTGAGTTGTCCCGCGGCAATTTTGCTTAAACTGTCACGTACCTCTGTTATTAATACGGTAACCTGTTTAGGGCTTACTATCGCAATAAATATACCCACGGCTAATGCAAAACCGAGTAGAGATATGAGTAATAGTTGGGTACTGTTCATTTGTTTAATAATGTTCTGATTACCATCATTTACAAAAGTTTTTAAATGCTCAACGGTGTTTTCAATATTGGCTTCAATTTTTAAGGTTAACGGGTTGAGTTTTGTTTGAATTAATACCGAGTCTTTTCGCCAGTTTCCCTTATGATTTATTTCAAAAACTTTTTTTATGGCTTCCTTGTAGCCTTTAAAAATTTTATTAATTTTTTCGACACCTTCTTCCTGTTCAAAGGTGTATAAGGACTCATAGTGACTGGTTTTTTCCATTGATTTTTGAAACTGATTTATATATAAATTTATTTCAGCCTCACGATTGTCATGCTGCAGTGAAAGATAGGTGCGAATGGAGGCCACTATTAGCATCCAGTTTTGCCTGTTGTTTAGCAGGCTTTTTGCAAGTTCGCTTCTTTCTTTACTGGCGTCCTCATCCGCTTCAGAATCCAGCATCATCTCAAAAATCTGCAGGGCTTCTTTATAGGGTGGGTTAATTTTTTCAGAAGCCAGTTTTACCCCGGGCATATTCTCTATAAAGTTTGCTGCAAGAAAACTCAGTTTTTTCTGCAAACTTATATATTCCGAGTTGAGTTCAAAAATTTCGTCGCTAAGCTTGTGTAACTTATCATCATCTATGTTTTTTGATATGTTTTGAAAGGTGCTCATTTGGGTTTCTAGGGAACCTCTGATTAAGTCTGGTTAGAATTAGGCTGGCTAAAAGTGTTCCTATTTTTCACGAAGTGAGACGCCATAATATATTGCTATGGGTCATTCTATTGCAACGAGCTTCGAGGAAAACAGGGACACTTTTAGCCAGCATAAAATAATCACGACTTGATCAGAGGTTCCCTAGCTGCTGTAAGCTGTTATTAAATCGCTTTGCATTACTTTCAGTCACATTGACTATATAAAAGCCCAGTAACTTGCCGCTTTCATTGATACTGTTCTGTAATTGCAGGGCGGCCAGCATGGCGGGTATGGCTTGCTCGGAAACTTTATTGGTTTGCTGTTCGATGGAGTTAAATCTAAAAATGGCGATAAAGGCAACAACTGTCATGAGAATCAAAGTGGTGGCCAAACCTCCCCACAGTTGATATTTAATAGACAGGCTTCGTAATAATTTCATAGGGTTTTCAGCAGTAAAAAATCGGTATTTTTAGAGGTACCCTATAATATAGCTAGAAAATTTTAGTTTTTCACCTAAATACCTAAATTCATTGAAAAATTTTATGATTTTTATGTACGAATTTTTAATAAAACATACACTGCACCGGTTCCCCCGTCTGCGGGGATGGTGCTCACAAAAGCCAGAACCTGCGGAATACTTTGCAGCCATTTATTAACCATGGCTTTTAATACGGGTTGTTTGTCGCTGGAGTTATAACCCTTGCCGTGAACAATGTGCACCAGTTTATAAGATTGTTGCTGGGCGTTATCTAAAAATGCCAGCAGGAGCTTGCGCGCATCATCGCGGCGGTAGCCGTGTAAATCCAGGTGGTCTTCAACCACAATCTTACCGTTGCGGATTTGTTTGAGATAGGATTTTTGTATGCCCGGGCGCATAAATTCGAGGAAGTCTTCGCAGTCGTCAATGAATTCATCGCTTAATGTATCGGCAATATTTTGTTCTGTTGCGGGCGGGCGTTTTTTTATGGCTGTGGGTTTTTGTTTGAGGCTGGCTTTATCTGAGTTAAGGGTTTTTACACCCTGCATGGCCTCGCTAAAAAGTTTGTCGTTGTCATCATTCATTATATAGCTCTGTGAATATGTGTCTTAATTCTATAAGATAAACATCTTACCTATTGAGTATATTTTTGTGCAAATTTTATTAAGTAATGATGATGGCTACCTGGCGCCGGGGCTGGCGATTCTGGCAAAACGCCTGGCAAAACTGGGGCAGCTCAGCGTGGTTGCGCCTGATCGTAACCGCAGTGCGGCGAGTAACTCTCTAACTTTGTCCCGCCCGCTGAATGCGCAGCTGGCGGATAATGGCTTTTATAAAGTGGATGGCACACCGACCGATTGTGTGCATCTGGCCATTACCGGTCTTTTAAGTACTGAACCGGACATTGTGATTTCCGGCCCCAATGACGGCCCCAATATGGGGGATGATGTGCTGTATTCCGGTACCGTTGCGGCGGCCACTGAAGGACGTTTTCTGGGTTTACCTGCGATTGCGGTTTCCATGGGCAGTTTTGATCCCCAGCATTTTGAAACGGCCTGCTGGGCGACAGATAAGTTGATTACCCGATTACAGCATCAGCCATTAACCGAAGACACCATCCTAAATGTGAATGTGCCTGATTTGCCGATTGATCAAATAAAGGGGTTTAAAAGTACCCGGCTGGGTAATCGGCATAAATCCTCCGGGGTGGTGAAGCAGATTAACCCCCGGGGTGAGTCGGTATACTGGGTCGGTCCACCGGGTGAAGCGCAGGATGCCGGGGAGGGAACCGACTTTTATGCCGTAAAACAGGGATTTATCTCAGTTACTCCTTTGCAGATCGATTTAACACGGTATGATAGCCTGCAAAATTTGCATCAATGGTTAAGTGATTTATAAAACCGTGATTCTATTCAAACGCGATATAATCATCGCATTCATAAGATTTCCATGTAGGTTTCCATGTGTAACAGGCTTTTAAAATAGTGAATTTATCTGATCCCCGCGTGCAGGGTATAGGCATGACTTCCCAGCGAACCCGTGACCGGCTGATTGAGCGGCTGCGTGACAAAGGTATTCAGAATGAGCAGGTACTGGAGGCGATGCGTCTCATGCCCCGCCATCTGTTTGTGGATGAGGCGATGAGTTCGCGTGCCTACGAAGACTCATCACTCCCCATTGGGCACGGGCAAACCATCTCCCAGCCGTTTATCGTGGCACGCATGACCGAAGTATTACTCAGCCGGGGCACTCCCGATGCGGTGCTCGAAGTGGGTACGGGTTCCGGTTATCAGGCGGCGATTCTGTCGCAGCTGGTGCCAAAGGTTTACTCGGTTGAGCGCATAGTGGCGCTACAAACCCAGGCTCGTGAGCGTTATCACATGCTCGGAATTCATAATATTGCCCTCAAGCACACCGATGGTTCCTGGGGCTGGCCACAGCATGCGCCGTATAAAGCTATTATTGTAACCGCCGCACCGGAAGAGGTTCCCCAGGGACTACTCGAGCAGCTAGACATTGGCGGCATGATGGTGATTCCCGTGGGTGGGCAGCAGGGGATTCAAAAGCTTTTGTTAATTACTCGTGAAGTGGATCAGTTTGTTGAAGAGGAGCTGGATGCGGTGAAATTTGTCCCCTTATTAAAAGGTGCAATTCTTTGATATTTGCCGGCCTGTATAAGCGCGCCATGCGCTGGGCAGAGCATCCCCATCGGGAGCAGTATCTGATTGGTGTCAGCCTTTTTGAATCCTTTATCCTGCCTTTGCCCACGGCATTGCTAATGGTTCCAATGGTCTTAGCAACACCAGAAAAAACTTTTCGAATATCCACTATCACCACCATTATGTCAGTGTTTGGTGCGGTTGTGGGCTATTTGCTGGGGTGGGGTGCAATGAGTGTTATAGAGCCCTGGATTACCCAGATGGGCTGGCAGGAGCCGTTGAATTTAGCAAGACTAGAGTTTGCAAAATATGGTGTGCTGGCGGTGGGTATCGGGGCAATTACCCCGGCACCGTTTAAAATATTTACCCTGGCAGCGGGTATGCTTTCTATGTCATTTGTGCCTTTTCTGTTGGTTGCACTGGTAGGACGGGCGGCGCACTTTTATATGATTGGCTATTTAACCGCCTGGGCAGGGCCTAAAATGGAACCCGTGGTGCATAAATATATCGAGTGGCTGGGCTGGGCTATTGTTGTTTTGGCAGTTATTGGTTTACTCATTCACAAGTACCTGTAATTACTTTTGAAATACTTTATCTATAAAATCTGCTTAACGCGCCTTATGTTGCCAGTGATGCTGTTACAGGCCTTGTTACAGGGCTGTGCAGAGATGCCTAATCAATGGGACACCCAGGGTTACACCGTTAAGCGGGGCGATACGCTCTATTCAATAGCCTGGCGTTATGAAAAAGATTATCGGCAGATCGCTCAATACAATGATATAGAATCTCCCTATGCCATTTACCCTGGCCAGCGTATACGCATGCAGGCTGCGGATAAAGATGGCACCACCACAGAAGACGTCCGGCCACAGGTATTAACAGAGGTTAGCACTGGGGCGGCTATTGTTATTGAAGATTCTTCGAGCACAAATTCAGCGGCCATTGAATCAACAAGCAAGCCATCAACAAGCAGGCCATCAACAGACAGGCCATCAGCGGATAATCAATCATTGCCCGTCACCAAACCGAAGCCCAAGCTCACTCACACATCGGTGCGCAAAAATGAAACCCTGTATGCGATCGCCAAACGTGAAGGCTATAGTCATCATCAACTGGCTCGCTGGAATCATTTACGCTCACCCTATCTATTAAAGCCTGGACAAAAGCTGCGCTTAAGCCCTCCTGCGAGTTCACTGGGACAGGCTATTCCTGATAAAACCGCCGGTCAGGTTGGTGGCCAGGGTGGCGGCGAGAGTGCTGTTGTTTCAACACAGGCGGTTACACGCCCGGTAGCCGATTCCGTCTCCTGGCCAGTCGCAGTCAAGGCATTGCCGTTAAAAATCGATCGCTGGCACTGGCCGATTAAAGGCCGGGTTGTGCAAACCTATCGGGCCAATGATACCGCCAGAAAGGGGATTCATATTTCTGGCAAGTTTGGGCAGCCGGTAAAAGCCGCGGCGCGCGGCACGGTAGTGTACAGCGGCAATGGGCTTATTAATTATGGGAATTTAGTGATCATTAAGCACAGTCATTCATTTTTAAGTGCTTACGCTTATAACCAGTCACTACTGGTAAAAGAAGGGGATTCTGTCAAACGCGGTCAGGCCATTGCAAAAATGGGTAAGTTAGATGCTAAACCGCGGCTTCATTTTGAGATACGTCGTAATGGCAAGCCAGTAAATCCACTGCATTACCTGCCTAAATCCTAGTCATTGATCCTGAATAAATTTCACTCGAACGGGTTATTTGTCAAATAAAAAACATAAAAAATGTAAAGAATTTGATAAAAAACATAGAAAATGTGATTTTTATCTTGTTTTCCGTTTAAGTTTAGACTAAAAAGGATACATGGTTTGTCAGCAGCGTAGACTTACTGTGGCTTTCGAAGATAAATGAGGAAATGATATAGCGCAATCTAAACCAAAATTATTATAACCTGGCTCACCTGGGGAGGGCTAACTATGACTGCAATCTGTGAAAAAAAACTACCAGAAGATATAAATAAAGCAGGACTAAAGGTTGAAGATGATTGTTCAGAAATGTATCTGGACGATATTGTCAAAGATGACGAACTTGATTCAGCGATCGAACTTGAACCAAAAGCAAAGGTCAGCGCTAAGCCAGCCACTGCTAAAAGCAAATACACCGCAACGAGTGTTAATAGAAAGGAAATGGATGCAACCCGATTGTATCTGCGTGAAATTGAGTTTTCAGCCTTATTAACCGCCAAAGAAGAAGTCTACTATTCTCGACTGTCCCGAAAAGGGGTCGGCTCAGCACGCAAGAAAATGATTGAATGTAATTTACGCCTGGTGGTTAAAATCGCCCGTAGATATATGAATCGTGGTCTGGCATTACTGGATTTAATCGAAGAAGGGAATTTGGGTTTAATCCGCGCTGTAGAAAAATTTGATCCTGAAAAGGGTTTTCGTTTTTCAACCTATGCTACCTGGTGGATTCGTCAGACCATCGAACGCGCATTAATGAACCAGACGCGCACCATACGCCTCCCCATACACGTTATTAAAGAGTTGAATGTTTACTTACGTGCCTCACGCAAACTAGAGCAAAAATTTGAACACGAACCAACGGCAGATGAAATTGCTAAACTGGTTGATCGTCCGGTCGCGAATGTTGAAAAAATGCTGGGTCTGCGCGACCGGGTAACATCTGTCGATGTACCGGTGGGTAAAGATAATGATCGTCCATTGCTGGAAATTATTCCAGATCAGGTTAATCCTGAGCCATCTTCAATTTTGCAAAATGAAGATGTGATGGCCAATCTTGAAATATGGCTAAACCAGTTAGATGACAAGCAGCATCAGGTTGTGATTCGTCGCTTTGGTTTACACGGTTATGAGCGCACCACGCTGGAAGAAGTGGGTCGTGAATTAGGTGTTACCCGTGAGCGGGTTCGCCAGATTCAAATGGATGCTCTGCGCCAACTGCGTAAAATTCTGGAAAGCCACGGTTTTTCTGAAGAGTTACTATTGAACGATTAATATTGAATAACTAATAATTATAACTGTACGATCCTTAGGGAGGCTTTTTTTAGCCTCCCTTTTTTATGTCTGCGATGACTTAAGGGCGCCTCTTAAAAGTAAAAACCGTTGCTATAAAATGATCCCGGCAATCACCGAGCGATCTTCCGACACTAGCACATTATAAGTCCGGCAAGCCGCAGCTGAATCCATAAATTCAACCCCAACCCCTGCGGCTATTGCACAGGCATAACTCGACGGGTGAGGAAACACCAGAGACTTACCCGTGCCTATTAAAATAACTTCTGGTTTATGTTGCAGTAATGTCAGCCAGTTTTCCAGGGTCATTTCTTCAATGTGCGATATGCCCCAGTTATCAAGTAACAGGTTATTGCCTACAACCAGGCTGCGGCTGTATGACATATTATTAACATCAATCGTGGTGTCGGTAAATGCGCGTATTACATTGGTGCCAATGGCATAATCTTCGCTGAATTTCATTTTATTGAGTTCTGTTTAATGACTATCCGCAAATTATATCACGGCCAGGCGTTAGCTTTATCTGGCGATAGTACAGGTAATGTGACGCGAGCTGTAAAGTTATCACCCGGCTCGCGTCGCGTGAGTTATCGTCAGCTGAAGCTAATTCCTACAAATTGAAATACTTTTTAAAAGATTAAATGTGCTGTCCAACATATATGCTTTCGAATGTGGAATCTAAAAGCATTTCCCTATATCATCCACTGCAATTAAGAAACATAACACGTCAGCATAATCTGGCAGCGGAGAATAAATACATGCAACCCGTCAAAATTGGTTTAATGGGCCTTGGAACAGTTGGTGGTGGCACCGCCACGGTTTTAATTAGAAACTGCGAAGAAATTGCGCGTCGCGTGGGGCGTAGGCTGGAAGTGGTGCATGTTGCGGCGCGGGACATTGCGGATCAAACAATTTTAGATGGCAGCAAAGTAAAACTGTCTGACGATGCCAGTACTGTTGTTAATGACCCGAATGTGGACATTGTTGTTGAGCTCATTGGTGGCTATTCACCGGCAAAAGAACTGGTGTTGAAGGCGATTGAAAACGGCAAGCATGTGGTGACCGCCAATAAAGCCCTGATTGCCCTGCACGGTGCAGAAATTTTTAAAGCGGCGGAAGCTAAAGGTGTCATTGTGGCTTATGAAGCCGCGGTTGCCGGTGGTATTCCCATTATAAAAGCAATTCGTGAAGGTTTATCAGCTAATAAAATTGAGTGGGTTGCGGGTATTATTAACGGCACGGGTAATTTTATACTGACTGAAATGCGTGACAAAGGCCGTGATTTTACGGAAGTGTTAGAAGAGGCGCAGGCACTCGGTTATGCGGAAGCTGATCCGACTTTTGATGTTGAAGGTATCGATGCCGCGCATAAGCTAACTATTTTAGCGTCACTTTCATTTGGCATCCCTCTGCAATTCGATAAAACCTTCACAGAAGGCATTAGCAAAATCACCCGTGAAGATGTGAACTTTGCCGAAGAGCTGGGTTACCGCATTAAACATCTGGGTATTGCGCGTAAAACCGATAAGGGCATCGAGATGCGGGTACATCCGACACTTATTCCGGAGAAACGTTTAATCGCCAATGTTGACGGCGTGATGAATGCGGTGCTGGTGAAAGCAGATGCCGTTGGGTCGACGCTTTATTATGGCGCCGGTGCGGGTGCAGAACCTACCGCGTCTGCTGTTGTCGCCGATCTTGTGGATGTGGCTCGTGCAATGGACAGCGCAGTTGAAAACCGTGTTGCCATGTTAGGTTTTCAGCCCGCCCAGTTACAGGATACACCGGTGGTGTCTGCCGATGAATTTGAGACTTCATATTATGTACGCATGCTGGCGGATGATCGTCCGGGTGTACTGGCGGATGTCACCCGTATATTCGCTGATAACGATATTTCAATTGAAGCGGTGATTCAAAAAGAACCCGCAGAAAGTCAGACCCGTGCCTGCTTAATTATGATGACATCGCAAATTATAGAAAAAAATATGTCAAAGGCATTATCAAAAATCGAAGCGCTGGATTCTATTGAGGGTGATGTGGTTAAAATTCGGTTGGAGCATCTTGGGTAAAGGTTAAAAGCAGTTTGTCCGCTAATGAACGCGAATGAACGCAAAATTTTTAATTTGTGCGCCGCAGGCGCACAAATCAGCTTTAAGTTTTTGACTTTATTTGCGTTCATTAGCGGACAAACTGCTTTTGCTTTTAAATGCCTCAAACAACTCACTCCAGTTCACCGGCATTTCAACCCCATGTGGCTCATTCAAAATTCCCACATATTCATCACGGGGAATCATCAGCGCACCGAGTCGTTCCAGATGCTCCGTATAAACCTGCGAATCAATTAACTTAAAGCCCTGCTGTTGTAAAAACTGACATAGATACACCAGTGCGATTTTCGACGCGTTATTCTCCCGACTAAACATCGACTCGCCACAAAACACCTGCCCGCTATGAATACCATATAAACCACCCACCAGTTCATCCCCATGCCAGCACTCGACACAATGCGCGTGTCCCGCTTGATGCATGTTGATATAAGCCTGTTGCATCTCATCAGTAATCCAGGTGCCGGGTTGATCTTTACGGGGTTGACTGGCGCAAATTGAAATTACCTGTTCGAAAGCCGTGTCCATGCGTATTTCAAAATGATTATTTCTGACATTTTTAGCGAGGCTGCGGGAAATTTTTATGTGCTCGGGAAACAACACAAAACGCGGGTCCGGTGCCCACCATAAAATAGGTTCGCCGGGGCTGTACCAGGGAAAAATGCCCGACTGATACGCACGAATCAGTCGCTCAGCGGTAAGGTCACCGCCGGCGGCTAATAAACCCTGTGGTTCACTGAGTGCTGTTTCTAGCGCTGGAAAGTCGATATCTGTGTTGGTACCTGAGTCGGTACTTGGGTCGGTATTTGGGTCGGGGTCTAGCCATTGTAATGAGATCATTAGCGAAGTTTAAGAGAACTGCTACACTCAGACAATAACAATATTTTTTCAGGGATAATTTAATGCACGAAAAATCCTTAGCTGAGCTTTATGTATTGATGGTCGAACCGTCCAAATCTCAGGCAAAATTTATTCACCGGGAATTAAAAAGTGCGGGAATAGAGCATTTTGATATTGCCATTGACGGTCAATCAGCATTGCAAGCCATGATGCAATTTAAGCCGGATCTTGTCATCAGCGCGATGCATTTGCCGGATATGACCGCAACTGATCTGATTTACAAAATACGTGAAGATGAAAATTTCAAAAATGTTGCGTTTATGCTTATTTCCAGCGAAACCGGCTTTGATTATATCGACCCGATTAAGCAGGCGGGGGTTACCGCAATTTTGCCCAAACCTTTTAAGTCTGAGCAGTTAAAACGGGGCTTGTATAATACGCTGGATATTTTAAATCCGGATGCATTGCAGTTTGGTGAATTTAATGCAGATGATTTAAAAGTGCTAATTGTGGATGATAGCACCATGGCCAGAAACCATATTAAGCGTGTGTTAAATGGTCTGGGTATTGAAAATATCACGGAAGCGGATGATGGGGCAAATGCGGTACCATTGCTGAACGATTATTTTTTTGATTTTGTGGTAACCGATTACAATATGCCAAATATGGATGGCAAGGCTCTACTGGAACATATTCGCAGCAATAGTAACCAGCGTTCAATCCCCGTGCTAATGGTAACTTCGGAAGATAATATGGGGAATTTAGCGGCGGTTGAGCAGGCGGGTGTTTCCGGGATTTGTGATAAGCCGTTTGATAGTGATACGGTGAAAACGATGATTCAGACGATTCTGGCAGATGTATAAGACATAGTTATTAGTCATTAGTCGTAAGCTAAAGGCAGGATTTTGTTATTAGCTCTGAAATATAACAAAGGATTTAAATTTTATAAGCTTGGTATAGAGAATAGAATCAGTTGTATCTCTACTGATCGTTTTAAAAGACTAACGACTAACGACTAACAGCTTCTTCATGTACAATTCTCCAGTCATTAAAAATCAGACTCACTCAAATTTATGCGCAAACATATCAAGACCTCCAGTCGCTGGCTTATTACCCATAAAGACTGGAAAGCTAATTTTATTTTTATGCTCGGTGGTGCAGCGGTTGGTTTAGTTGCGGTATTTATGGCGGTGTCCAGTGAGTGGGCCAACCATACTTTTTTTCATATGGTTGAAAAAAATAGCTACCTGCCTTTTATTGTTTCCCCCTTTGGTTTAATTCTGATTGTATATCTCACCCGAAAATATTTTCCCGGTTCAGAAGGCAGTGGTATTCCACAGGTTGTAGCAACCCTTGAATTAAGTCATAAAGATGAACGCAGTATATTGCTCACAATGCGCATTGCATTCGGCAAAGTGATGCTCTGTATTCTGGGTTTGTTAAGCGGTGCATCCATTGGCCGAGAAGGGCCAACCGTACATGTAGGCGCCGCCATTATGTTTTCCATGCGCCACTTTGTACGCTTTCGAGATTTTGATATGGAGCGCGTCTTAATTATTGCCGGTGGAGCTGCTGGTGTAGCCGCTGCATTTAATACGCCTTTAGCCGGAATTGTTTTTGCCATTGAAGAATTAAGTCGTTCTTTTGAAGTGCGTACCCGGGGCCTGGTATTAGCCGCGGTGATGGTGGCGGCGATTATGGCGATTGCTATTTTAGATAATTACACTTATTTCGGCAGCACCAGTGCAACCATAGAATTGAGTAATGCACTTGTGCCGGTTTTAGTGTGTGGAATTGTGTGTGGATTACTGGGTGGTATATTCAGTTTAATGTTGATTCATGGCAGTCGCTGGGTTTCTCCGTTTAGAAATAAAAATCCGTATGTGGTAGCGGGTTTATGTGGATTGGCTATAGCAATCATTGGTTTTTATTCCGGACATTTAACTTATGGCAGTGGTTATGCAGAAGCTAAAGCCATTATGGATAACAGCGGTGAGATTGATGCGAATTATGGCTACCTGAAATTATTAGCCACGGTAGCATCTTATTTAAGTGGTATACCCGGTGGCATTTTTGCGCCTTCACTGGCAACCGGCGCGGGCATCGGTGTGCAAATTTCAGAATGGCTGGTTAATTATCCCTATGGTGCAATTATTTTATTTGCGATGGTAGGCTATTTTGCTGGCGTGGTGCAGGCACCCATTACCGCATTTGTAATTGTTATGGAAATGACTGATCAGCACGCTTTAATTCTACCGTTAATGGTAACTGCATTTCTTGCGACAGGCATCTCCAAATCAATTTGTAAAACACCGATTTACACAACTCTGGCGGATAATTTTTTACCGGATCATAAAAAAATATTCGGTAGTAAATAAAGATAAAGTGTAGGTAGGCGTCAGCTAAAGCTAACCCCTACAGCTAACCCCTACAGAATGCTGATAACTGTATTAGTCTTTAGAGGTGTGTTCTTTATTCTTTAAAAGGCGAAGCCGCAATAAGCTGCTTGCCATATTCTTCCAGTGCAAGTGATTCCTGCTGTAAGTGGCGCACCAGAATACGATTAAATTCAGGGTGGGTTATCTGATGTGCTGACCAGGTTTTTACCGGTAAAAATCCCCGAGAAATTTTATGTTCACCCTGCGCGCCGGGCTCAAATGTTTTTAAGCCATGCTTAATGCAGTATTCTATACCAGTGTAATAACATACTTCAAAATGTAAACTGTCATATTCTTCAAAGCATCCCCAATGTCTGCCGTATAATGTATCTTTTCCCTGTATGCAGATGGCACCTGCAACCACTTCATCGTTGTGGTAAGCAAAAATAACCAGCAGTGTGTCAGCGATTGATTTGAAAAAATCCAGGCTTAAAGTCGGTGATCCAGATTTTTTCATAAAAGTGATTCGATAAAAATAATAAATTTTTTCCCATTGCTCGTCATTCAGCTCGGTGCCTTTAATGGTTTTAATCTCTATGCCCTGATCGCAAACTTTACGCCTTTCCTGTTTTATGTTTTTACGTTTTTTGGGTTTTAATTCACTTAAAAAATCATCGAAACTTTTATAGTTGTGATTCTGCCAGTGAAACTGATAATCAAAACGTTGCAGGTCGGTGTGTTGTTTGAGAATTTCAAAATCATCGGCTAAGTTAAATAACCAGTGAGTGCCCGAATAATTATTTTTAGCGGAAAAATCCAGAGCAAATTTAATTAATGTGCTTTTTATTTGCGGGTCGTTATTGTGGGCTAAAATTCTTGGCCCCTGGCAGGGAGAGTAGGGGATGGAAATAACCAGTTTTGGATAATAGTTTATGCCTGAGCGTTGGTAGGCATCTGCCCAGGCCCAGTCGAAAACAAATTCCCCGTAGGAATTGTGTTTTTCATAAGCAGGCATGGCACCGATTAATTTATTGTCATCGGAATAAATTAAAAAATATTTAGGAAACCAGCCGAATTTTTCCAGACACTGGCCCGTTTCAAATGCCAGTAAAAAACCATGTTGAATAAAAGGGTTCGTGTCCCCGGCAAGTGAATTCCACTGTTTGGCTGAAACATGGGTAAGTGAGTTAACGATACTGAGTTGCATGTTTTTAATCAGTTAAGTTGGTTTGATTAGTTATTGGCTGTTGTGTCAGAGATGTACTGATTTTGAAAGTTACTTAAAAAACACCTGAAACGACATTCAATGAGATTATCGTTTCAGGGCTGAGTAACAGGATTATAGTCGATTAATTTTCTAATTCATCCAGGTACTTTTCCGCATCCAGTGCCGCCATGCAACCCGCGCCTGCAGAGGTTACCGCCTGCTTGTAAATCTGGTCAGCCACATCACCCGCCGCAAAAATACCGGCAATGGAGGTTGCCGTTGCATTGCCTTTGGTTCCCGCCTGCACGGTTATGTAGCCGTTATCCATTTCCAGCTGGTCGGTAAATATATCCGTATTAGGTTTGTGGCCAATGGCAATAAATACACCGGCCAGGTCAATGTCTTTGGTGCTGTCATCTTTTGTGCTTTTGATGCGAATGCCGGTTACGCCGCTGTTATCACCCAGTACTTCATCCAGTGTGCTGTCCCAGGCGATGGTGACATTGCCGGTTTCAGCACGTTCTTTTAAGCGCTCCGCCAGAATTTTTTCAGAGCGAAACTGATCACGACGGTGCACAATGGTGACGTGCTCTGCGATGTTAGCCAGATACAGGGCTTCTTCAACGGCGGTATTACCCCCGCCAATTACCGCCACGTTTTGCCCGCGATAAAAGAAACCATCACAGGTTGCACAGGCGGAAACCCCCTTGCCCTTAAAGGCTTCTTCCGATTCCATACCTAAATACATAGCGCTGGCACCGGTCGCAATAATCAGCGCATCACAGGTGTATTCATGGGAGTCGCCGCTCAGTTTAAACGGGCGTGATTTTAAATCGGCGGTGTGAATATGGTCGAAAATTACTTCGGTGCCGAAACGTTCCGCATGGGCTTTCATGCGTTCCATAAGCTCCGGTCCCTGCACACCTTCATTATCACCGGGCCAGTTATCAACGTCAGTCGTCGTGGTTAATTGACCCCCCATTTCCATACCGGTCACAATTACCGGGTTTAAATTTGCACGTGCCGCATATACCGCTGCAGAATAGCCCGCAGGGCCAGAGCCCAGAATCAGTAGTTTGCAATGTTTGTTGTCGCTCATGTAGGTTCTCCGAAAGAGTGGGCTGGTGTATTAGAATTTGGCGCTATTCTAGCAAAACTTTCCTAAGGCGTCCTTAGTCGATGTTTGCGCAAGGATGTTTTTTTATGGCATGATTTAACTTAATAATAAATAACTTAAGGCTATACTCTTAAAGATGAAAATAGGAGTCCCAAAAGAGATAAAAGTTCTCGAAGGCCGCGTTGCCTTAATTCCTGAAGCCTGTGGTGCGTTTGTTAAACAGGGCCACGCGGTTTTTATTGAAGCTTCGGCGGGTGAATTAAGTGGTTATCCGGATGAAGAATATCGTGCCTGTGGTGTGGTGGTTGTGCCCGGGGCGGCGCAGTTGTATGCCAGCACGCAGCTCATTGTTAAGGTTAAGGAGCCACTGGAAGATGATCTGCAGTATTTGCGTAAGCATCATATGTTGTTTTGCTATCTGCATCTGGCGGCCAACCGGCCATTGGCTGATCGCCTGTGTGAAATTGGCCTAACCGCACTGGCCTTTGAAACAGTCACGGATGAGTCCGGGCATTTACCGTTGCTTAAACCGATGAGTGAAATTGCCGGCACTCTGGCGACTCAAATTGGCACCTATTTATTGCAGCAACCCCAGGGCGGAAAAGGCTTGATGTTGGGCGGCTTATCTGCAACCGAGTCTGGCAAAGTGGTGATATTGGGTGCGGGGGTGGCGGGAAGTGCCGCTGCGCTTCAGGCCGCAGCCTGCGGTGCGCAGGTAACGGTCATCGATCGGGATGAATCGCGTTTTGCAGTCCTGTGTGAAGCGAATGTAAATATAGAGGGTGTGGTTTCATCCGCCATAAATATCGCCTGGGAGGTAAAATCTGCGGATTTACTGATTGGCGCTGTCCTTTTGCCAGGGCTACAAACCCCGCGGCTGGTGTCTGAAGCTCAGGTAAAGAGCATGCAGGCGGGCAGTGTGATTATTGATATCTCGGTGGATCAGGGGGGGTGCATTGAAACCATTCGGCCAACCAATTACCTTAACCCCACGTATGTTAAGCACGACGTGCTGCATTTCGGTGTCACCAATATGCCGGGAGCCGTTCCCAGAACAGCTTCTCAGGCGCTATCAGCGGTTATTTCCCCTTATCTGCAATGTCTGTGCGAAGCGGGCTGGCAGCAGCATAAAAGCCTGCAGAACGGTATTAATGTGCGCAAGGGTAAAATAGATAACCCTTTAATCGCGGCGGCTTTAAAGTCATAACCCCCAATCTGTTTAACTTCGTCTGATCCACTCTACAGAGTTTTCAATTAAGCTGGTATACTTCAGTAAAAAATAAAAACGCGTTTTTAATCAACTAATTGCATCAACATTTATAGGGCTCAACACATTGGCACAGGCGCGTCGCAAAAAAGATGACAAGCAGTTAAGCGGGCTCACCATCCACATTAATCGTGGCCTGCGTGAAGCGGCCCTGTTTATTCTGCTGGCCATCGCACTGTTTATTCTCACCGCACTGGTGACCCACGATATTCAGGACCCGGGCTGGTCCTATTCGGGCCCTTCCTCCAGTATTCATAATATGGCCGGGGTCGTGGGTGCCTGGTTTTCAGATGTGCTGTATTCCCTGTTTGGCTTCCTTAGCTACCTGTTTCCAGTCATGATTGCCTATAGCGGCTGGCTGGTATTGCGGGAGCGCACGGAAGAGGGGGATATTGATTATCGGGTGCTGGGCGTTCGTTGGCTCGGTTTTTTTATGACCCTCGCAACGGGCTGCGCCTTAACCAGCCTGCACTTTGTTATTCCCCTGGATACCATGCCTTTAGATGGCGGTGGCATATTGGGCCGCTGGTTGGGTGATAGCATGGCCGCCGCACTGGGTGTGCTCGGTTCCACATTAATTTTACTGGCGGGTTTTTTTGCAGGCATCACGGTTTTTACCGGCCTGTCATGGCTGCGGCTTATGGATATGATTGGCGATGGTCTGCTGAAAAGTGTCGAGTGGATTCAGTTAAAAGTCAGGATCTATCAAGAATTACGCGAAGAAAAGAAAGAGGGGGAAATTGCCCGTGAAACCCGCGAAACTCGGGTTAAGGCAGAAACCAAAAAAATAGAAGAGCGTAAACAGCCGGTGCGCATTGAGCCAGTCATTAATAAAGTTGAAGTGAGTGAGCGCCACTCCCGTGAAAGCCAGATTTCCCTGTTTGACGATACCAGTGGTGTCGATACTGAGCTGCCGCCCCTGCGGTTACTGGATGAAGCGATTCGCTCGGGCAAAGGTTTATCAAATGATGCACTGGAGGCCTTATCGCGACTGGTCGAAATTAAACTCAAAGATTTTAATATCGTTGTGGAAGTGGTGGCGGTACATCCGGGGCCGGTTATCACTCGCTTTGAAATGCAACCTGCCGCCGGTGTAAAAGCCAGTAAAATTACCGCACTGTCCAAAGACCTGGCGCGTTCACTTTCCGTGCAATCGGTGCGGGTGGTGGAAGTGATTCCGGGTAAAACCTATGTGGGTCTGGAAATTCCCAATGAGCATAAGGAAATTGTTTCGCTCAGTGATATTTTAATGTCCAAAGCTTATGATAAAGCCAGTTCTCCAATAACCGTGGCATTGGGTAAAGATATTTCCGGCCAGCCAATGGTGGCGGACCTTGGCAAAATGCCACACTTGCTGGTAGCGGGTACCACGGGTTCTGGTAAGTCTGTGGGCATTAACACCATGCTGGTGAGTTTACTTTATAAAAGTACACCGGAAGAAGTGCGGCTGATTTTAATCGACCCAAAAATGTTAGAACTGAATGTTTACGATGATATTCCCCATTTGCTAACGCCGGTTGTGACTGACATGAGCGAAGCCGCCAATGCCTTGCGCTGGGCGGTGGGTGAAATGGAAAACCGCTATAAATTAATGGCGGCGCTGGGGGTCAGAAACATCACCGGCTACAACCGCAAAATTAACGAAGCCATAGAAGCCGGCGAGCCGATTAAAGACCCGTTGTTTGTAAAAGATGAATTACTCGGTGGCGATGCGGTCGCACAGGATTTAAAAACCCTGCCATTTATTGTGGTGGTGGTGGATGAGTTTGCCGATTTAATTATGGTGGTGGGTAAAAAAATAGAAGAGTTAATTGCACGCCTCGCACAAAAAGCACGTGCCTCCGGTATTCATTTAATTCTCGCCACTCAGCGACCTTCGGTTGATGTTATCACTGGTTTAATTAAATCCAATATACCCAGTCGAATTGCCTTTCAGGTTTCTTCGAAAGTGGATTCCAGAACCATTTTAGATCAGATGGGGGCAGAGCAGTTACTCGGCCACGGTGATATGTTATTTATGAATGCGGGCAGTAGTATTCCCGAGCGAGTGCATGGCGCCTTTGTGGATGACCATGAAGTACATGCGGTGTGTAAACATATTCGCGAGCAGGCTAAACCCAATTACATCCCCAATTTAATTGATGATAATAGCGATGTCATTAAACTGCCCGGTGAGGGCCTGTCGTCGGCTGAGTCAGAAGCGGAAAGTGATGTGCTTTATGATGAAGCCGTGAAAATTGTAACCGAGTCGGGCAAGGCCTCTATTTCCTATGTACAGCGTCGCTTGAAAGTCGGTTATAATCGGGCCGCACGTATGGTTGAAGATATGGAAGCGGCGGGGGTGGTGAGTGCAATGCAATCAAACGGGCAGCGTGAAGTGCTGGCACCGCCTCCGCCGGAGTATTGATACAATACGTCACTCCTGCGAAGGAGGGAGTCTAGTGGCTTTGAGTGTTATTCAAATACTGGATACCTGTCTTCGCAGGTATGACGGCTTTTGTTTGATGATTTATCATGAAATAAATTTTATGTCACTACTGTCCCGTTAAGAAAATTGAATATGACCTAAAATCGTCGCGTGTCACACTTTTATTGGTTTTTATTTATTACCGACATGAAATTAGAGGAACAAAGTAATAACAAATAATAATTTAAACTGTCATCCCCGACACAAGCATTCGGGAATGACGACACTCTTTAAGTTAACGAGACAGCAGTGAAATTTTATGTAATAAAAAAATAAATTAGTAGATAGCATTAATAATGTACTTACAAAAAATACAGGTTAAATAAACAATGTTCAAAAAGTTATTCGTTCTAAGTCTACTGCTAAACAGTTTTAGTTTACTGGCAAAAGAGTTACCCGTACAAAAACAACTGGAGAAATTTCTCGACAACAGCTCCAGTTTATCCGCACGCTTCCAGCAGAAGCTGGTCGATAAATACGGTTTTTTATTACAGCAATCTGCGGGCAGTTTAAGTATGCAGCGTCCAGGAAAATTCCGCTGGGATTATATTTTACCTTATCCGCAAAATATTATCTCTAATGGCAAAAAAATCTGGATGTACGATTCTGAACTGGAGCAGGTAAATGTGCGCCCCTATAATCAGGTGCTAGCCTCATCGCCGGTAAACCTGCTGGATAAAAATCAAAAGCTGGATATAGAATTTGTAGTGAGTGCAATGCCCAAAAATCATGCGCAAAACTGGATTAAACTGACACCCAAAAATGCTGAAAGTGACTTTAAAGAAATGCAGGTGGGTTTACAAAATGGCAAAATTAAAACCATGCGCTTTATTGATAATTTTGAGCAGCAAACTGAAATTGAATTTGAACAACTGGTGGTGAATCCGCAATTCAAAGCAAACTACTTTGAGTTTGTTGCACCGAAGGGTACGGATGTGGTTGGGGACTTTTGATATATATATTCACCAGGGATACTCTGATTAAGTCCAATTATCTGAAAAGTTGCTGTCATCCCCGAATACTTGTGTCGGGAATCCAGTGTCTTTGGGTAATTTGAGATCGCTGGACCCTCGACACGAGCATTACTCCGGGGCTCCTGCCTTTCGCCCTTATGGGCCAGGCATAGCCTGTTCAAAATCTTTCCAGAAGATTTTGTCGGGGATGACAGTTTAAATTGTTGTTAACTGAATTAACAATTTATAAATTTCATGTCTTCGATATTTTAAGGCATGTAAGAATATACACTTAATGTTTTGTCAGGATTACAGTGATTTTATCTATGCACGCATTTACTTTTTTCTTTAAAAGAAAGCTTCAATCAAATATAAATAAAAATGCCAGATAACAACTACCAGCCCTTAGCCGATAGAATCAGACCAGACAAACTGGATGACTACCTCGGGCAAAGTCATATCCTCGGCAAAGATAAACCTCTGCGGGTTGCTATTGAAACGGGCAAACTTCATTCAATGATTTTCTGGGGCCCGCCGGGCACTGGCAAAACGACTCTGGCCCGATTAATTTCTAACTATTCTGAAGCACAATTTTTAGCGGTATCTGCTGTTTTGTCCGGTGTAAAAGATATTCGTGCGGCAATTGATAAAGCGCATCAGTTTTACGATGTTTATCAAAAGCCGAGTATTTTATTTGTTGATGAGGTGCACCGTTTTAATAAATCACAGCAGGATGCATTCTTACCGTTTGTAGAAGATGGCACAGTGAGTTTTATTGGGGCGACTACCGAAAATCCGTCGTTTGAATTAAATAATGCATTATTGTCACGCTGCAAAACCTATGTTCTAAAATCGATTCAAGTAGATGAAATGACACGTTTACTAAAGCGTGCATTGCTTGATAAAACATCTGGTTTAGGTGAGCGTGATGTTGTTATTAACGATGATATGCTACAGCTGATTGCCAGTCAGGCGGATGGTGATGCGCGTCGGGCTTTAAATTTTCTTGAAATTGCAGTGGATCTTGCCACCGAGGAAAATGGCAAACTCACCGTAAACGAAAATATTATTCATGAAGTGACCTCCCAAACCCTGCGCCGTTTTGATAAAGGCGGTGATTTATTTTATGAGCAAATTTCAGCGCTACATAAATCAGTGCGGGGCAGTAATCCGGATGCGGCACTGTACTGGATGTGCAGAATGTTAGATGGGGGATGTGACCCGACTTATCTGGCTCGAAGAATTGTGCGCATGGCCTCTGAAGATATTGGTAATGCGGATCCGCGGGGCCTGGAAATTTCGTTAAATGCCTGGCACACCTATGAGCGATTGGGTAGCCCGGAAGGGGAGTTGGCTTTAGCCCAGGCGGTGAGTTATCTGGCCTGCGCACCGAAATCTAATGCGGTGTATATGGCTTATAAATCTGCTATGCAGTTAGCCAGAGAAAGTGGTTCAATGGATGTGCCGGAGCATCTACGAAATGCTCCCACCAATTTAATGAAAGGTATGGGTTACGGGAAAGACTACCGTTATGCCCACGATGAAACCGATGGTTTTGCGGCGGGGGAAACTTATTTTCCCGATGCATTAGGTGAGCAGGAAGTTTATTATCCGGTTGAGCGGGGGCTGGAAATAAAAATTAAAGAGAAGCTGGATTATTTACGTTTGTTAAATAAAAAGTAAACGCCTATCTCCACTAACCAGGCACTGTCATCCTGAAGTAAATCATGATGTCTAATAAAAACTATTAGAGTTTTTGCAACATTGTTTTAAGCACTTCTTTTAACTGATCCAGTGATAATGTACCCATCAAAAATGCCATGTAACCGGTTATATTGCTGGTACTTAATGTCAGGTCTATGCGTAAAAACAGGGCAGTTTCATTTTTATTATCAGCAATGTTTAATAAATCCAGTGGCTTAGATAATTCAAATAAAGGCAAATCAATTTTGAATTCAGCCCCTAAAGCATCTGCAAATGAACCAATACAGGCGTTTAAAACTACATTTCCAATTTCAGAAAAGGCTTCCTGCTGAAGTTCTTCAACAGTTTCATCGGGCAGATCTTCACCCAGTAACTGGCGCACAATATTTAAACTGTTTTCTTCCGGAAATAGAAGCATTGACTGGGCAGAGAAGGGGCCGCTTAACCTTTGTGATACGCTGCAAATAGTTGAGTCTGCGCCTAGTTCATCAGCCAGCTCGGTGATAGATATAAACTCAATTTTTGGGACAGATAATTTTATTTCCTGTTTTACCATGGTGCTTAATGAAGAAGCGGCGTTACCCACACCTAAATTAAACATTTCCGTGAGCATGTCCAGCTCGAGTTCTGTTAGCTTTATCATCTTACTCATAGAAATGCTCCAGCATTTCATTTATACACTGTTCATTAATGGGTTTATTAATGCACTTTGCACCAATCTGTCTGGATTTTTCGTGTGTGGCTTCCTGAATGTTAGCGGTAAGTAATGCGAATTTTGCATCACCCTGTTTAACTTTCATCTGAGTAATAAATGTAATACCATCCATAACCGGCATATTATAATCCACCGAAAAAAAATCGATATTTTTTCCTTCAGATAATTCCAGTGCCTCCTGACCATCCCCAGCTTCAAAGATTGTCGTTTCAGGGTATTTGTCCAAAACAATAGCCTTAATCATCATTCTGGAAACTTTACTATCATCTACAATCATTAATGTTTTATTAACGGACACTTTAGTTACCTCTTTGTTGATAAGTTAACAGGGCATTTCTGACCTGCTGGTATTTTTTAATGAGTACAGCTACCTGAGTTGTTATATCTGATTTTTGCTGTTCATTTCGACACATATCTTCAACAGCTAATGCGATTTCAGAAAGTTTTTCAGCACCCACATTCAGGCTGCTGGATTTCATGCTATGAGCGTAGCGCTCAAGTGTTTGCATATCATCATTTTCAAGCAGACTGTTCATGCTGTTTATCATTTCATCAGTTTGTTCAATATAGGCGGGAATAAGTTCATCAAAAACTGCGCCTATGGCTTCTTTCATGGTTGATAATAGTTCAAAATTAAGTATAGACCCTACATCACTCATAGTTTCTGCTTCAGACTCATCTGATAATATTTCTGGCTGTATTTCAGGCTGTGTTTCTGTATGATCCAGCCAGTGGCACAAAATATCCATCAGTTGTTGGCGGTTAAAGGGTTTGGCCAGATAATCACTCATGCCACCCTGTTCACATTTTTTCCTGTCGCTAGACAGTGCATTTGCGGTTACTGCAATTACTGGAATGTCACTATCGGTTTCACGAATTTTTTTTGTCGCTTCAAAACCATCCATCACCGGCATCTGACAGTCCATTAATATCAGGTCGTATTTGTTTTTTGAAAACTGCTGTAAAGCTTCCTCGCCATTGTTCGCCACATCAATGTCTAATCCACAACCGGCCATTAGACCCAGTGCGACTTTCTGGTTGATTAAAATATCCTCCACTAATAATATTTTTCCATTGAGATGAACAGGTTTTTTACGGTTGTTTAATTCATCTTCTATAACGCGATGGCGTGTTATAAAAATATCATTATGGCTATTGTTATCTGAGTTTTTATATTTCAGGCCTAACACCCGACTTAAAGTTTCATAAAGCAGATCGCTTAGAATGGGCTTGGTAAGATAGGCGGAAAATCCAATTTTTTTAAATATTGCAGCATCACCCATGTCGGTTGCAGAGGCGAGTAATACCAGTGGTGTGTGGTTGATATCCTCACAGGCCATTATTTCACGGCCCAGATTGGCACCGCTGAGTACAGGCATGATATTGTCAATAATGATAAGTTGATAGGGTTTTTTTGATTGTTGCGCATTTTTAATTAGTTGCACGACTCCCTGTGAATTTTCTGTATCATCAACCAGCATATTTACTTTTGTTAACTGCTCTCTTAATATCTGTAAATTGACTGGATTGTCATCGACAATAAGTATACGTAAACCATCGAGTTCAATTTTTTCAAGCTTCTCCGGTGATTCAGTCTTTTCTAAACTTAATTCTATCCAGAAAGTTGAGCCTTTTCCCTGTTCGCTATCAACACCCAATGTGCCATGCATTAAATCTACCAGACGTTTATTGATACTAAGACCTAAACCAGTACCACCGTATTTACGGCTGGTTGAGTTATCGGCCTGGGTAAACGACTGGAATAATTTTTCTTTTACTTCATTATCAATACCAATACCGGTATCTTTAACTTGAATGCGAATATTAGATTGGTTATCAGGGTTGTTTTGAAATATTACTTCTACAACTATCTGGCCACTGTCTGTAAATTTAATGGCATTACCAACCAGGTTAAGCATAATCTGCCTAATTCTGCCCGCATCTCCTATGACATAGTCCGGGCAATCGGTATGGAAATAAAAAATGAGTTCAAGACCTTTTTCTTCGGCCTTCACCAGTAATAATCGGGTTACATCATAAATAGTTCGTTCAAGATTAAATGAAATCAGTTCGAGTTCAATTTTTCCAGACTCTACTTTTGAGTATTCAAGAATGTCATTAATTATTTCCAGAAGAGATGTACCGGACTCGGAAATAGTATTTATCATGTCCTGTTGTTGTGGGTTTAGCGGTGTGTCATGTAATAGTTCAATCATACCTAGAACCCCATACATGGGGGTTCTAATTTCGTGACTCATGGTGGCTAAAAAGTTGCTCTTGGTTTCGGCAGCAAATTGCGCTTCATCTTTTGCTTTTATTAGCTCATTTTCATTTTTTAAACGTTCCGTGTCGTCCCTGATAATGCCGGAATATTTTGCTTTACCGGCGATGGTCATTTCGCTTATTGATAAATCTATTGGAAATGTTGAGCCATCTTTTTTTAGTCCGGTAACTTTTTTCACAGATCCAATTACATTTCTTTTATGTGTTTTTTTATAGTTGGACAAATAACCATCATGCTCTTCATGATACGGGCTGGGCATAAGTAATTTTATATTTTTCCCTAACAATTCCAGCTTTGAGTAACCAAATATTTTACAGGCTGCATTGTTTATATTTTCGATAATTCCGAGATCATTGATCGATATTAAACCATCAACCAGTGAATTCATCATAGTTCTGTTGCGAACCTCACTGGCTTCTAAAGATAGTTGGGCTTTTTTTCTAATTCTAGCCTGTGAATCAACATCCTTAAATGCCTGAAAAACACTGATGCATAATCCACATAGTATGCAAATGTAGCTGAGTTTTTTGTACAGGTGCGCTATATCAAACTGAATATCAAATAAATTACCTGAAAAAGGCATCACAACAATTTCTGCTATAATATTTACAATAATCGCGATGATAAGCCAGTGCGTATAATCATCGGTTTGCCATTTACCCTGTTTTAAAAAACTGAATAATGCCAGCGCAAAAATAGCACCGGGAATTAACTCTTCTGGGCGATGCAGAAATGTCGCTTCAAAATACCCGCTTGGCAAAGGAACAAAGGAAAAAAGCAGAAAGCTCGCCAGGGTTGTAATAAATATGAAAGTAAAAATAGCCTTAGGCGAGGTTTTATTTAACTGCTTATCTTGCGCTTCCCATTTTAAAATAATGTAAAGTGACAGAAAAATAACCGATAAAAACAATCGTGATGCCAGCCAGCTCCAAAGGCTAAGAGAGCTTAAATCAGACGGGAAAAATGCCTTAAACCAGCTGGAGGTGACCACTGTGTGGTAGCCATCGAGCAGGGTAACTCCAATAAATCCCGCACCTAATACCAGGAAGTCCGTACCCCCCCGGCTATAAAAACGAACCAGAGCCAGAACCCCGACAAACAGGGCTAAAATTGTCGCCGTGGTTTCCATCAGGGTATGTAGCTGGCCGGAACCTTGCCAGTTAGAGCCGGTAAGCAATATAGCGGTAAACGAAAGCCCCAGAGCGACTGCCCAGTAAGTTAGAATTCGTATATTTCTTAGTTTCATAAATCAGGTGATGTGCAATTTATTTAATCTCCTATGAGGATAGGCTAAAAAATCGATTAATGTGCTGTCTAGATATGGGATTACAGAATTAATTGGGTGTGAATTAATAAGGAAACTGTCTTTGTTATTCCTGTAAGTGACTGACATAATAAGGAGTCTAAAGATCTTGTGCCCGGCACTGTGACGTTTTTTATGAAACCAGATCCCTCGCTTGTACTCAGAATAGCTGAGTAAGGCTTTTCGCGCCTGGAAATATTTTGGCCTGAAAAGTTATGTTGGGCAGTTGTTCACGGTCTTATCTATATTTCTAACGGGTAGTAGATATTTATCTTGAAAGGTTTTCTGTTTAAGCGTGTTTGCTATCAATCAATTATAACGAATATTCATAGATTAAATCAAAGTCATCATATTCAATTGCCTGAAGCGGTAACTTAGATTTTTCATTTAACAGAGAAAATAGCTTATTTTTATCCACGGCAGATAATTCACACAGCTCAGTATAATTCTAACCATACTTAATCAGAGCGTCCCTGGAAATGCTTCCATTATCCATTTTTAGTGGAGTATTTCTCTACAATTAATTCTCGAAAACATATCCACTGGGTATGACTACAATGCCAGTATCAGTAACGGTAAATCGTTGTTTGTCTTTGGTCAGGTCGTATCCTATAACTTCAGCATCGGGTATCGATACATTCTTATCAATAATGCATTTATTAAGACGAACATTTTTGCCGATTTTTACAGCATCAAAAATAACCGAGTCTTCGATGATGGAGCTATCATCTATAAAAACATTTTGAAATAAAACTGAATGTGCGACATTGGCTCCGCAAATTATTGTACCCCCAGAAAGAATTGAATTAATAAAGATGCCTTCATTGCCTGAAATTCCGGGAACTGCACGTGCAGGTGGTGTCTGTGACTGGTAAGAACGAATAGGCCAGTCATTCTGATATAAGTCAAGAGGCGGTATGGATTTTAGCAAATCCATATTGGCCTGATAATATGAGTCAATTGTCCCGACATCTCTCCAGTAGTTATCAGGTGAAACGCGACCATCTGTTTCACCAAAGCGGTGAGAATAAACGCGATGGGTTTTAATAAGTTCAGGTAGAATGTCTTTTCCGAAATCATGACTGGAATGTTCATTCTGGCTATCATCTTCCAGTATGCTAATTAAAAATTTTGTATTGAAAATATAAATTCCCATTGATACGAGTGCATTATTCGGGTCATTATCGCAGGGCTTTGCCTGCTCTGGTTTTTCTTCAAAACGAGTAATTTTATGATTTTCATCTGTTGTCATAACGCCAAACTGGTTTGCTTCTTCCACCGGAACTTTCATACAGGCAACAGTAACATCGGCATTATGTTTCTGATGCGTTTTAGTCATGCTGTCATAATCCATGCGATAAATATGATCACCGGAAAGAATTAAAGTGTATTCAGCATCACTACGCTCGAGTAGATAACTGTTTTGGTAAATCGCATCAGCGGTACCCTGATACCACTTATTTCCGTGTCTCATTTGGGCAGGGATTGGCGTTATATATTCACCCAGTTCGGGGTTAAATATCGACCAGCCATCGCGTAAGTGCTTTTGTAATGAGTGCGATTTGTACTGTGTAAGTACCAGAATCCGACGTAACCCAGAGTGTAAACAGTTGGTTAAAGTAAAGTCTATAATTCGATACTTACCACCAAATGGTACTGAAGGTTTTGCTCTTAATTTTGTTAGTGGCTGCAGGCGACTACCTTCGCCACCTGCAAGAATAATAGCCAGGGTTTTATCATTCATTTTTTTCTCATCAACATAAATGTTATTTTGTATGCACTGTTATGGATCGTTACTCCAGGTTATTTAAGTACCATAAAGACATTGTGATCAATATTAGTGCATTTAATTAATTTATTATAATAAATTCGTTTAATAGAGGCTGCTGCATAACTCGTACCAATTATGAAATCCATAAATAAAGTTATACATGTACTAAAGAAATGCTTATGATAAGGCTAAACTATGTCTAATGGTTGTGTTGGTGTAAACCTTGCCTTGTGTTTATCAGCGATGCCCTGATCGAGTTTGATTTTAACCATACTTGGTCGGGTATCTCTGGAGAAGAAATTAATTGATAAATCTAAGCTTTAACAACAGGAAGAAATTTTATGAAACTGGCTATGATTGGTGTTGGAAAAATGGGTGCAAATATGGTGCGCCGTCTGGTGCATGGCGGGCATGCAGTGGTAGCCTATGATGTAGATTCCGATAGTGCTGATAAGTTAGCCGGTGAGCACGACAATATTGTTGCTGCTACTACACTCAAAACTTTAATCAAAGCATTAGAAGCGCCGCGCTCGATCTGGTTAATGGTGCCACATCAGTTTGTTGATGAAAGTATCGAAGCTTTGCTTGAAGCCGGGCTGTCAGAAGGCGATTTACTGATTGATGGAGGCAATTCAAATTTTAATTTAAGCAAACAACGTGCAGATTATCTCAGGCAGAAGAAAATACACTTTGTTGATTCAGGGACTTCAGGTGGTGTCTGGGGGCTGGAAAATGGTTATAGCATAATGGTGGGCGGTACAGATGAGGCTGTGGCGATGATCCGGCCGGCCATTGAAACGCTGGCACCAGCAAAAGATAAAGGCTGGGGACACGTCGGTCCTGCGGGTGCCGGACATTATGTCAAAATGGTTCATAACGGAATTGAGTATGGAATGATGCAGGCATTTGCGGAGGGTTTTGAAATGCTCGAAGCCAAAAAAGAAATGAATATTGATCTCGCTCAGGTATCTGAAATATGGCAACACGGAAGTGTAGTGAGATCGTGGTTACTGGATTTAATAGCCGATGCTTTCCATAGTGACAAAAGTCTGTCTACACTTAGTGATTACGTTGATGACTCGGGTGAAGGTCGCTGGACAGTTCAGGATTCTATTGAATTAGGGGTGCCAACACCGGTGTTAACACTCGCATTGCAAATGCGCTTTCGCAGTCGTCAGGATGATGCCTTTGCAGGTAAGGTATTGAATGCAATGCGAGCAGGTTTTGGTGGTCATACTATTCGTTCGGCTGAATAAAAAATTAATCCTGGAGTATTGATGCAAAAATCTAATGTAAGGCCGTGTATTGGCGAGCCAACCATGCCGGCGAATATTGTCATACTGGGTGCGGGGGGGGATCTAACTAAAAGAAAGCTTATACCGGCACTTGTAAAGATGTTGCGCTGTGGTTTATTGCATGGCGACAGTAAAATAATAGGTGTACTTAAAGGGCGTACTAAAGAAGAATGGCTTAACCAGTTGTATCAGGGGTTTAAAAGTTATGCACCTGAAATAAAAATGGATGAACAGCAATGGCTCTCGTTTACGTCTATGTTCAAAATGGTCAACGGTGACTTACAGGAAGAGCAGACATACATAGAATTAGCGACAGCTTTAGAAGAAATACAGGGGACAGTAAACGCCATGTTTTATTGTGCGATACCTCCTCGCTGGTATACCACTGTTGCAGCTGGTTTGCATAAACTGGGCTTAACGAAACAGACAGATGGATTCAGAAGAATGGTTATTGAAAAACCATTTGGAATGGATCTGGAGAGCGCAAAACAGCTAAATAGTGAACTGCAGGCATTGCTCGATGAATCACAGATATATCGTATTGACCACTATCTGGGAAAAGAAAGCGTGCAAAACTTGCTGGTTTATCGTTTTGCAAACAGTATTCTCGAACCGCTCTGGAATCGAAATTTTATTGATCATATTCAGATATCGGCTGCGGAATCCATTGGTATCGAATATCGAGCAAACTACTATGAAAAATCGGGTGCCTTGCGTGACATGATACAAAGTCATTTGATGCAGGTAATGACGCTGGTTGCAATGGAGCCACCGGTTGAGTTTACCGCTGATGCGGTACGAGATGAAAAGATAAAAGTATTAAGGGCAGTAAGGCCCTTTGAAGATGATCTAATCAAGGAGCAGACTGTAGCTGCACAATACGGGGCGGGTCAGGTAGATGATCAGAAAATTAATGCCTATGTGACGGAAGAAAATGTATCACCCGATTCGGTAACGGAAACTTTTACAGGAATACGTTTCAATATCGACAACTGGCGCTGGCAGGGCGTACCTTTTATTTTGTGGACAGGCAAAAGATTACCCAAGCGTGTTTCTGAAATTGTTATTCGTTTTCGTAAGCCGCCTTTCAACCTTTTTGATGCTCATGCCAATCCACCAATGGCAAACTCTCTGGTATTTCGCGTGCACCCTGATGAAGGTATAGCGCTTAGAATGAATGCAAAAAAGCCGGGGCTTACAACAGATACCCAACGTATGGTTATGCGCGCGCCGTACTCGGAAGATGGTTCTGATGTTTCAGATGCTTATGAAGTACTATTACATGATGTGTTAACCGGTGATGCGACTTTATTTTCACGTGGTGATGAGGTTGAAGAGTCATGGTCAATTATTGAACCGATATTAAATGACTGGAAAGACAGGATATCTGTGGAGCGATATCGTTCAGGAACCTGGGATATATCGGGCATGGATAAATTATTTGAAGGTTGTGTTGGCGGCTGGCATAAACCGAGTTAAAATCATGCATCACTGGGTTGTAAATAAGAATTTTAAAGATGCATCGAAAGCGGCGGCCGAATTTCTTGCCGAAGCCATTCGCAAGAGTGTAACTGAGCGAGGTGTGTGTCATGTGATTTTGCCTGGTGGAAAATCACCAGCACAATGCCTTCATTATCTATCTGTAATGGATTTACCATGGGAGAAAATACACTGGTACCCAGGCGATGAAAGAGTTCTACCTGAAGGTGATTTTGAACGAAACGACGTAATGTTAAGAAAAAATTTATGGTCGAAAATTCCGGCAGGTGTTTTTCATACGATACCCACAGAACAGGGTACAGAAAAATCAGTTGATCTTTTTAAAAGTGAAATAAAAGATCTTGATGTTATTGATGTGGCTTTTCTTGGTATGGGGGAGGACGGTCATACGGCAAGCTTGTTTCCTCAAAATGAGGCGTTAAACGATGAAAGAGACATAGTTCCTGTCTACAATTCACCTAAGCCGCCAAACGAACGCGTGTCATTTGGTATTAACAAGTTAGTTGAAGCAAGAATTCGCATGGTGCTGACAGGAGGGAAATCGAAAGCAGATATTTTATCCTGTATTAAGCAAGGTGAAAACTTACCAATAAATAGTATTGGTGATGTTTACTGGTTTGTTGATCAAGCCGCTGTTTTATAAGAGAGTTTTAAATAAATTTATTTTTTAACTGGAGGGTTGTAAAATGAATATGCAAGAAATACGTGTACTGGCAAAAGATCTGGGTATCAAAAATTCTCGCTTGAAGAAAGCTGAACTGATTCAAACTATCCAGCTGACAGAAGGTAATTTCGGTTGCTTTTCTACAGCAATAACGGGAGAGTGTGATCAGACTGACTGTCTCTGGAGAGAGGATTGTTTATCGGTTTCAGCAAAAAATTCAATCCAGTAATAAGTTGTGAGCAGATATTATTTAATTTTATCCAGCGCCTGTTTGTATAAATGAATATAACGGTCTGCGCTAGTTGCCCAGGATGAATCGAAACCCATGGCGTTATCTTGTAGCTGACGCCATGTGTTTGTGTCTTTGTATATTTCCAGTGTCTGAATCATTTTAGTGATCAGGCTCTCAGCGGTGGGCTCTGAAATAATAAATCCGTTTGCTGTTTTGTTGGCAATGCTTTCTTTGTTTGTATCCGTTACTGTATCGGCCAGGCCGCCAACAGCTGTTACAATGGGTAATGTGCCGTAACGAAGGCTGTATAACTGGTTTAAACCGCAGGGTTCAAAGGTAGACGGCATCAGATAGATGTCACTAGCTGCCTCTATACGATGTGCAAGTTCCTCATTGTAGCCAATAATTACTTTTAATTCATCGGGGTGTTTATTGGCCAATTCAGATAATTGAATTTCATAATGTATATCGCCTGTTCCGAGAATGACAATCTGTGCACCCAGTTGTATCAGTTCATCAAGGCTTTGAAGAATGATGTCGAGACCTTTTTGTTCCACCAGTCTGCTGACCATGCCGATCATAGGAATATTTTCGTCAATGGGCATTGAAAGTTGTTTTTGCAGTGCGGTTTTGTTCAAAACTTTTTTATTGAGTGTGCGGCGGTTATATTTTTGTGTGATGAAATTATCTGTGCCGGGATTCCAGTATTTCTCATCGATACCGTTAATAATGCCACTAAGATCCTGCTGCCGATTTATTAATAATCCATCCTGTCCATAACCAAATTCGGGTTGAAGAATTTCTTTTGCATAATTCGGGCTTACCGCATTTATTTTGTCGGCATAAGCAAGACCACCTTTCATAAATGAAAGCTGGTTATAAAACTCCAGTCCTTCCATATGCCAGAGCTCATCTGGTAAGCGCAGATCAGTGAAGGTCTGGTAATCAAAGTTACCCTGATATGCAAGATTATGGATAGTAAACACAGTCGCGGGTCTATCTTTGTGCAGGCTAAGTAATGCGGGTACCAGTCCTGTCTGCCAGTCATTGCAGTGTACGATGTCTGGTTTCCAGTTTAACTTAAGATGGTCCAGCGCAATATCAACAGCTGCATGGCAAAGAATTGTGAAGCGAAGTGCATTATCATCCCAGGCCTCTCCATGTTGGTCTATGTATGGGCCGCCTGGTCGGTTGAATACCGCAGGGCAATCGACTAACCATACGAGGACATTACTACCGGGAAGACGTGTTTCAATGATTGTAGCCTGAAGGCCGTAATATGCATGAGTCGTTAATATTTTAGACCTGGAAATTTTACTGATGACTTCAGGGTAGGCGGGTAACAATAAACGAACATCCTGTGACTGTTTTAATAATGCAACGGGCAGGCTTCCCGCAACATCAGCTAGCCCACCTGTTTTTATTAAAGGGAATGCTTCGCTTGTAATATAAAGAACTTTATTCATATAATTTTTTAATAATGAGTCCGGCTAATGGTGGTAGTGTTAATGTTAGTGAAGCGGGTCTGTTCATCCATTGTGTATCATCACTCTGGATAATTGAGTGACTACCCGTGTTGCTGCCTGAGTAAAATTCAGAATCTGAATTTAATATAATTTCATATTCCCCCGCTTCTGGTACGCCAATACGATAATTTTCCCGTATCACGGGTGTGAAATTCAATACCGTAATAACAGATTCGGTATCACTTTTACGTAAATAAGAAAGTACTGACTGGTCAGTGTCGTTACAGTCTATCCATTCAAATCCACAGTGATCAAAGTCATACTGATGCAGCGCATCTTGCTCTTTGTATAGTTTGTTTAGATCAGATACCAGTTCTTTAACGCCATTATGTAGCGGGTATTGTAAGACGTACCAGTCCAGACTTTTATCGTGATTCCACTCATTGCCCTGGCCAAATTCACAACCCATAAATAAAAGTTTTTTCCCAGGATAGGTGAACATATAAGTGTAGAGTAAGCGTAGGTTTGCAAAACGTTGCCATTCATCACCGGGCATTTTATTGAGCATTGAGCCTTTGCCGTGTACAACCTCATCATGAGAAAATGGCAGTATAAAGTTTTCTGAAAATAAATATAACAAACCAAAAGTGAGCCGGTCGTGATGATAATGACGGTGAACAGGATCATGCGATAAATAACTTAAAGTGTCATGCATCCACCCCATATTCCACTTGTTACTAAAGCCCAAACCGCCAACATTAGTAGGTCGAGTAACTTGTGGCCAGGCTGTTGATTCCTCGGCCATGATCATTGTGCCGGGAAACTCACTGTGAGTAGCTGTATTGAGATGACGCATGAACTCAATGGCTTCAATGTTTTCGTTACCCCCATGTTGATTCGCAATCCAGTCACCATCCTCACGTGAGTAATCCAGATATAGCATCGATGCCACAGCATCGACGCGTAATCCATCGAGATGAAACTCCTGTAGCCAGAAGACTGCACTTGAGATTAGAAAGTTTTTAACCTCGTTGCGTCCAAAGTTATAAATTAAGGTCCCCCAGTCACGGTGCTCGCCTCGGCGCGGATCCTCGTGTTCATAGAGCGCACTACCATCATAAAACGCCAACCCATGTTCATCTTTAGGAAAGTGAGCGGGTACCCAGTCAAGCAGTACTCCGATGTTATGTTGATGGCAGTAGTCTACGAAGTAACGAAAGTCATCGGCATCGCCAAAGCGACGTGTTGGTGAAAAATAGCCTGTTGTTTGATATCCCCATGAGGCATCCAGCGGGTGTTCTGTGATAGGTAATAATTCGATATGTGTAAAGCCGGTTTGTTTTACATAATCTACAAGACGGTGAGCCAGTTCTTTATAGTTTAGAAAACCACCTTCATCATTACGTTGCCATGACCCAAGGTGACATTCATATATTGAAAGAGGGGTATGCAGCCAGTCGAGTTCTTTACGATGAGCTAGCCAGTCTGTATCTGTCCATTTGTATAAGGAGTTATCTCTGACGACTGAAGCGGTTCTTGGTCTGAGTTCCAGTTGTTGCGCATAGGGGTCAGATTTAGAGACAATTTGTCCACTGATTCTGTTTTTAATTTCAAATTTATATAATGAGTGCTTTTGCAGATCGGGAATAAATAATTCCCATACGCCACTCTCGCCCAGTGAGCGCATTGAATGACGGCGGCCATCCCAGTTATTAAAATCACCAATGACACTAACGCGACTGGCATTAGGAGCCCAGGTGGCAAAAAGAACGCCTTCTATACCGTGAATAATTCTGGGATGTGCTCCCAGAATTTCATAAATGTGTAAATGCTGACCTGAAGAAAACAGATTCAAATCAAAGTCACTAATTTGCCTGCTAAAAGTATAGGGATCATGGTATGAAAAAATATTATCATCGTTATCTATATAATTTATAAGATAATGTTCTTCCTCTATAGCGCCGGGATAGATGAAAAAGTCACTATTCTCTACACGGATCATTTTTAATTGTTTGTGGGTAATTGTTAGTTCTTTTGTGTCAGGAGAATAAATTAACGTATAGGGAGATTCTTTAGACCCATGCTTGCCTAAAATACTGAAAGGATCATAATGATTACATTGTTCGATTAACTGTAGATCATGCTTTACAGGTTCAAGTGCAGAATTAATCGTTTGAGGTTGAACAGCATCAATAGTCATAGAACGACATATCCATTTATTGAGTTAATTTTACTTTATAATATACTTGCTACTTAATAAAGCATTTGTCTTTAAACAATTAAGCAAATTTCGTGCACAGTTAAACTATTTAGCATGAGGCTGTTAATAATGCATGACTTAAATCTTTGTTTAATTATTACTTATTTATATGCAGTTAATAATTCATGGTCATTATGCACATAAATCATGCATTAATTAACCAGCTTATTCGTTATTGCACAATTATATTGCAGTAAATGACAATTTTATTGACTTAAGGCATAGATTTCGTTGGCTGGCCTGGTATTTGCAGTAACTTTATTGTAATGGTGTATGCTTACACTTGTAGTGTAAATACCATGATCACTGTAGGTTATCTACAGCAATAAAAGGAAGCTATCTATGAATCATAATTCACCGCGATTTGTCAGTAACCTGACACGCAATACGCTGGCATTAATTATGGCAGGAGGGCGTGGTGAGCGATTAAAACAACTCACTCAGTGGCGGGCCAAACCAGCGGTGCCTTTCGGTGGAAAATTCAGAATTATTGATTTTCCCTTATCTAACTGTATTAATTCCGGTATTCGACGCATTGGTGTGTTGACTCAGTATAAATCCCATTCATTAAATCTACATATTCAAAAAGGCTGGGGGCATCTGCGCGGTGAGTTCGGTGAGTTTGTAGAGCTCCTGCCAGCGCAGCAAAGAATAGAGGCCTTATGGTATGCTGGTACAGCCGATTCTATTTATCAGAATCTGGATATCATCCGATCACATTCACCAGAGTTTGTTTTGGTTCTTGCGGGTGATCATATCTATAAAATGGATTATGGTGAAATGTTAGCCAAACATGTCGAAAGTCAAGCAGATGTCACAGTAGGTTGTATAGAAGTTGAATTAGATAAAGCCTCTGGGTTTGGTGTAATGGGCGTAGGTGATAATAACCGCATTCACAGTTTTACTGAAAAACCGGCGCAGCCAGAAGCTATGCCCGGCAAAGACGATAAAGCATTATGTTCGATGGGTATATATGTATTTAACACAGCGCTTTTATTTGAATTACTGATACGTGATGCGGATACACCCAATTCCAGCCGAGATTTTGGTAAAGATATTATTCCAGCAGCGATACAAAAATACAGAGTCAATGCTTTTCCATTTACTGAGGTTAACAGTGGCATTCAGGCCTACTGGAGAGACGTCGGAACAGTGGATGCATTCTGGGAAGCGAATCTCGAATTAATAGGTGTTACACCTGAACTTAATCTTTATGATGAGGATTGGCCAATCTGGACTAATCAGGAACAATTGCCCCCGGCAAAATTTATTTTTGATTCAGATGAACGCAGGGGCATGGCAGTGGACTCTATGGTATCAGGGGGTTGTATTATTTCCGGAGCACATGTGCGTCACTCTTTGTTATTTTCCCACGTCTGTATTAGTAGTTATACAAAAATTGATTCTTCAGTGATTTTACCCGACGTTAATGTTGGTGAAAATTGCCGTATCAATCATGCCATCATCGATAAACAATGTAATATTCCCGATGGAACTATTATTGGAAAAAATCATGAAGATGATAAAAAACGATTTTATGTATCACCAAATGGCGTGGTATTAGTCACGCCAGATATGCTGGGACAAAACGTTCATTATGTCAGATAATACCAGTCAAACACATCCATTAAATGTTGTAATATACTGGCATATGCACCAGCCGGAGTATCGTGATCTAAGAAATGGTGAATACCATTTGCCCTGGACATACCTGCATACAATAAAGGACTATGTTGATATGGCAGTGCATCTTGAAAACAATAAAGATGCCCGAGCCGTGGTTAATTTTGCACCGGTATTACTCGAACAAATTGATGATTATGCCGTGCAGCTGGATGGTTATTTAAATAGAGGCCAGGCATTAAGAGATCCCTTGCTATCAGCTTTGGCGGAACCTGTATTGTTACGTGATACAGATAAACGATTAGGTGTTCTTAAAGCCTGTTTAAGAGCAAATAAAGAACGTCTCATCGATCGTTTTGAGGCTTTCAAAAATCTGACAATCATGGCACAGGAAGTGCTAAAAAATTCTGATAATATCAAGTATTATTCGGAACAGTTCTTTTTTGATTTACTGGTTTGGTATCATCTGGCCTGGATGTCAGAAACGGTCCGACTAACGGATAAAAGAATTAAATATTTAACTGAAAAATCTACCCACTTTAGTCTGCATGACAGGCACCTGCTTATTGAAGTGATTAATGAATTAGTGGGTGGTGTAATACCGCGTTATAAAAAACTGTCTGAGCAAGGTGTTATTGAATTAACGATGACACCCTATGCACATCCTATTGTGCCGTTATTATTGGATCTACATTCTGCTGAGCAGGCTCTACCTGATGTAGAGCTACCTTTAGCCGATTCTTATCCAGATGGTGAAGGCCGATCTCTGTGGCATATGAAAAAAGGTATCGAGGTGTTTAAACACTATTTTGGATTTGAACCAAAAGGCTGTTGGCCATCTGAAGGAAGTATCAGCGCAGAAACAATAGAACTAATATCAAAAACAGGAATTAAATGGGTTGCCAGTGGAGAAACCGTACTAAGAAATTCGCTGAATAAATCTAAAATGGGGGCAGAAAAATGTATACATTCGGCATATCAATATCGTGAAAACGATGTGACCTGTTTTTTTAGAGATGATGGTTTATCAGATCTGATAGGTTTCAAATATTCAGACTGGCACGCTGATGATGCGGTTGCAAATCTTGAACACAACTTAGAAAAAATTTCTGAACAGTGTTCATCAAATAAAGATGCTATTGTCTCGATTATTCTTGATGGAGAAAATGCATGGGAATACTATCCACAGAATGGTTATCACTTTTTAAACGCGCTTTATGATAAATTATCAAAAAATGATTTAATTAATTTAACAACGTATAGTGAGTATCTGGATAGTTGTAAAAGTAAAGTCTCATTAAAAGAAATAGTTGCTGGTAGCTGGGTTTATGGTACTTTTTCAACATGGATAGGAGAAAAAGATAAAAACCACGCATGGGATATGCTGGTTGACGCAAAAAAAGTTTATGACAAAGTCATGATAAAAGGGGGATTATCTACTGAAGAATGTCGCTTCGCAGAAATGCAACTGGCAACGTGTGAAAGTTCTGACTGGTTCTGGTGGTTCGGTGAATATAATTCAGAAGAGACTGTTGCCGATTTTGATGAGCAGTATCGGTTGCATCTTGGCAATCTGTATCAATTGCTCAAGGTTGAGCCGCCGGATTATTTATCTGTAGCTTTCTCATTTGGAACGGGACACCCCGCTATGGGCGGTGCAATGTTGCCCGGTAAACATGAGTAGTTTATGACTAGAAAACGAGCTGTTAATTCAGTCAATTATTTACGGCGTGCAGGTGTTTTGTTACACCCAACATCTTTACCAGGTCCCTATAATAATGGTGATATCGGTCATCAGGCATACCGATTTATTGAGTTCTTAAATACCAATGGATTTAAAGTCTGGCAGGTTCTACCTCTTGGGGCGACGCATAATGATAAATCGCCTTACCAATGCTTGTCATCACATGCGGGTAATCCATTATTAATTAGCCTTGACTGGTTAATTGACAGAGAGTGGTTAAAGGCTTCAGATATCAATAATAATGCTACTGACGATTCACTTCGACTTAATAGCCTAAAAATAGCATCCGATAATTTCTACGCCAGTGATGTGGCTGAATGGGCGGAAAAACTTTCTAAATTTAAGATCAAACATAAATTTTGGCTTGATGATTATGCTTTATTTGTTGCCTGTAGAGAAAACTTTGACAATAAACCCTGGTATGAATGGCCTGCGGATATTAGACATCGAAAGAAAGGCGCATTAAAAAAATTAGGTGAAGAATTAAAGTCACGCATTGATGAGGTTATTTTTGAACAATTTGTTTTCTTTACTCAATGGCATGAAATCCGTGATTATGCAAAACAGCATAATGTTGAAATATTTGGCGATATGTCAATATTTGTTGCTCGAGATAGCGCTGATGTTTGGGCCAAAAGAAACAATTTTTTAATGAATGCTGATGGTGATATGGAATTCATTTCGGGTGTTCCCCCGGATGCTTTTTCAACAACAGGACAACGCTGGGGAAACCCGCTATATAACTGGCAATATATGTCTGAATATGGTTTTGACTGGTGGAAAGAACGTTTTCGTACTCAACTTGAATTATTTGATCTTTTACGTATAGATCACTTCCGCGGGTTACAGGCATGCTGGCAGATCCCGGAAAAAGATGAAACAGCAATTAATGGTGAATGGATAGAAGTTCCGGGCAAAGAGTTATTGGAATCTCTATTCGATGAATTTAGTGAGTTACCATTAATTGCCGAAGATTTAGGGGTTATTACGGATGAAGTAATTGAATTAAAAAACTATTTTAAGTTACCCGGTATGAAAGTTCTACAGTTCGCCTTTGATGGCAATACAGATAACCCGCATCTTCCACATCATCAACAACCAACCGATATTGTCTACAGTGGTACACATGACAATGATACGACATTGGGTTGGGCAAGTGATGAGAACAACTATAATAAAAGCTTTTTAGAATCTTATCTTGATTTCAGACCAGCTACTGACGAAGATATTGTCATTTCTATCATCCGATCAGTATTTTCATCAGTTTCATTTTTGTGCGTTTTACCTATGCAAGATTTGTTGATGCTTAACTCAGACTCGAGAATGAATATGCCAGGAACGATTGATGGAAACTGGAAATGGTGTTTTGACTGGGAACAGGTAAGGCCCGAAATAAATCAACAAGTCACCGAATTTATGTCTTTGTATCAGAGGTAATGATATGACTAAAAAAAATACATTGTGTACAACTGATTCTCCACAATTAAAAAAATTACCCAGGGATAGTGAATCACTGGCTCACGATTTTGAGCATTATCTAACTCGCCATTTAGGCCGTTTTATTGGTTGTGTACCATTTTATCTGTACGAAGCCTTATCATTAAGCATACGCGACCGAATAATGACGGACTGGCGAAACACCTGGAAAGTCTATGAGGAAAAGGGTGTTAGAAAAGCTTATTACATGTCACTGGAGTTTTTAATTGGTCGCTCATTAGGAAACCATATTCTTAATCTTGATATTAACGATGAGTCCAGGTCTGCAATGAATCAGTTTGCACTTGATCTTGAAGAAATTATTACTGAAGAACATGATGCTGGATTAGGCAATGGTGGCCTGGGTCGTCTTGCTGCCTGTTTTTTGGATAGTTGTGCAACTTTAAAATTACCGGTAGTTGGCTATGGTATTCGATATGAGTATGGAATGTTTCGCCAGAAAATTCAAAATGGATTTCAGGTAGAAGAAGCTGATCACTGGCTGAGAGATGATAATCCGTGGGAACTTGAACGTCCTGAATTCACACAGGTAATAAAATTTGGAGGTCGTGTTGAATGGGTGACTAACTTTAATCGAAAGCCACATGTAGTATGGCTTGATACATCAGATATTCTTGCCATACCATACGACGTGCCCATTTCAGGATATCAAAATGATACGGTTAACACGCTGCGTTTATGGAGTGCCAGCGCGACCAATGTCTTTAGTCTTGAAGATTTCAATGCGGGCAGCTATTCAGAAGCGGTTGAAGCAAAAAATAATGCTGAAAATATTAGCATGGTTCTTTATCCAAATGACGCCAGTGAAAACGGCAAGGAATTACGTCTAAAGCAGCAATATTTTCTAGCTTCTGCAAGTTTGCAGGATGTCATGCGAATGTGGGTTATTAATGAAGGTAATGATTTTAGTCAGTTTGCAGCTCAAAATGTATTTCAGATGAATGATACTCATCCAACTATTGCTGTTGCTGAGTTAATGCGACTGTTGATTGATGAGCACTATTTAACATGGGATGAAGCCTGGAATATTACTAGCCAAACAATGGCATATACTAATCATACGTTATTACCAGAAGCACTGGAAAAATGGTCGGTTTCATTATTTAAGTGTCTGTTACCCCGCTTATTACAAATCATATATGAAATTAATGCGAGATTTCTTAAGTTGGTTTCAAATAAATGGCCAGGAGATACTGAAAGGCAAATTAGAATGTCTATTATTGAAGAAGGTGATACTCAGTATGTTCGTATGGCATATCTTGCTATTGCGGGCAGCTTTTCAGTGAATGGCGTAGCAGCATTACATTCGCAGCTTTTAACAGAAGGGTTATTCAGAGATTTTTATGAACTCTGGCCTGAAAAGTTTAATAATAAAACAAACGGCGTAACGCCACGACGCTGGGTAGCACATTCAAATCCTCTCATGACAAGCCTTATATCAGAGAAGATCGGTAATGATTGGGTGCGTGATTTATCACAAATCAGTCAGCTAGAAAAATATGCAGATGATAAAGTTTTTTTAGAGCGTTGGTACTTAGTAAAATATCAAAACAAACAAAGACTGGCTGATTTGATTAAAGAAGAATGTAATGTCGAGTTTAATGTCGACTCTCTTTTTGATGTGCAGGTTAAAAGAATACATGAATACAAGCGTCAGTTACTAAATGTATTGCATGTCATTCACCTTTACAATCGCATTAAAGAAGGAAGTACTCAAAACTGGACTAATCGTTGCGTTCTTATCGGTGGAAAGGCAGCGCCCGGTTACCGCATTGCTAAATCAATTATTAAGCTGATTAGTAATGTTGCTGACGTGATAAATAATGACCCTCAAGTTGGAAATAAATTAAAACTCGCATTTATTCCAAATTATGGCGTTTCAAAAATGGAGATAATCTGTCCCGGAACTGACTTGTCTGAGCAGATTTCAACTGCTGGAAAAGAAGCGTCCGGAACTGGTAATATGAAATTCATGATGAATGGTGCAGTAACAGTTGGGACTTTCGATGGAGCTAATATAGAAATTCTGGATGCAGTAGGCAACGAAAATTTCTTTTTGTTTGGTTTAAAAGCCGATGAAGTTGATACTCTAAGAGGAAGCTATGATCCTAATAAATATATTTCAGAAGATGAAGATTTAAAGAAAGTTATACATCTTTTAACTTGCGGGCATTTTAATTCATTCGAAAGTGGAATATTCGATGAAATAATCAATTCTTTATTAAATCCACATGATCCGTGGTTAACACTTGCAGATTTTAGGAGTTATGTCGATGCACAAGAGAACGCATCACAGGCATACAGTGATCGTTCAAGATGGGTAAAAATGAGTCTTATGAATACTGCATGCAGCGGGCACTTTTCAACTGACAGAACCATGCAAGAGTATAATAATGATATCTGGAAGTTGAATAACTGACTGATATTTTCTAGGGCACCTCTGATTAAGTCTATGATACTTCTGGCTTACAGGCTTGTTCGTGATCAAGGCAGTCCATGTATGAATTATGTGGGAAAGCACAGGTAGGTACCTGGTGAAAAATGTTAACGCAGTGCACGGGTAAGCCTGTAAGCCCCTTCGGGCCCGATCTGAAGGGCACATTTGCCGCGTTGCAAAGTTTATTAAGGACCTGGCAATTAACTTCACTTTGCACCTTGCAACTGTACCCTTCAGATCACGCAGAAGCATTATATACTTAATCAGAGGTGCCCTAGTTACTAGCGTAATCAAGATTGTATATTTAGAAGTCACCATAATTAAAGAGTAAATATATGAACGAATTTATATTTATTTTTACTGAAAGAATCCAGAAAAAATATACGTAGTACTGCGTATAAAAGAAAGTTCTTTATATGGAGTTAATTCAGTTCATGACTGATTTTAATTAAGCTGATAATTATACGCTTAGGTTATTACATCGGGTAGTTTGCGTTGACAACGTACTTTTATTTCAGCGATAGTATCTGCGATATTTATTAGTTTAGATAATGCTATTTGTGTATCTAAATCATGACATGTCGAATCTGTTACATAGCTTTCAATATAGACACGAAGAGTAGCACCTTCAGTACCGGTTCCTGATAATCGGAAAACGATTCGTGATTCATCATCAAAAATAATTCGTATACCCTGGTGCTCAGTAATACGCTGATCAACCGGATCGGTATAGCTAAAATCATCTGACTGAATCACTTTATAACCAGAAAAACTCTCACCAACAAGCGCATCAGTTTTATTGCGTAACTGTTCTATTAGCTTATTGGCGAGGCCACTATCAATAGCTTCGTAATCATGTCGTGTATAATAGTGACGACCAAATTGTTTCCAGTGTGCACGTGTTATTTCTTCAACAGACTGTTGTTTAATCGCTATTAAATTAAGCCAGAATAATACGGCCCAGATACCATCTTTTTCGCGGATATGATCAGAGCCGTTACCAAAGCTTTCTTCACCACAAAGTGTTATCCGTTTGTCATCGAGCAAATTACCAAAAAATTTCCAGCCAGTTGGGGTTTCATAGCAGTGTATACCAAGGTGGTCAGCAACTTTGTCGACAGCACGGCTAGTCGGCAAAGAACGTGCAACACCGCAGATACCCATTTTATAACCAGGCAATAGATGAGCGTTAGCTGTCATAATAGCCAGGCTATCACTTGGATTAACAAAGAAGTTATGACCGAGAATCATATTTCGGTCACCATCACCATCAGATGCAGCACCAAAACTCGGAGAGCCTTGTACTGCATTCATTATTTCTACCAATTCCTTGGCATGTGAGAGGTTAGGGTCCGGGTGTCCACCACCAAAATCTTCGAGAGGTTTACTGTTAAGTAACGCATTTACATTTGCAGACAGGCGTCGATCAAAAATTTCCTTAGCATAAGGTCCGGTTACAGCATGCATGGCATCAAAGCACATCGTTAGTATTCCGGTCTTAAATAATGCTCTGATTTTATCAAAATCAAATAGTTCTTCCATTAGATCGGCATAATCAGACACGGAGTTAATGACTTCTATTTTCATTTCTTCAATGTGATAGCTGCCCAGCTCGCTAAGTACAATATCTGCTGAATCAGTAATTTGATAGGCGCTTATAATCTTACTCTCTTCAAACACTTTATCGGTGAAGGAAGTTGGTGCAGGACCACCATTTGCAATATTAAACTTGATACCAAAGTCGCCGTTAATGCCGCCAGGGTTGTGACTGGCTGACAATATAATGCCACCTGCCGCTTTATGCTTGCGTATCAGGTGTGATACGGCGGGTGTCGATAATATGCCATCCTGACCAACCATGATCCGTGCTATACCATTAGCTGCGGCTATTTTTAAGATGACTTGTATGGCTTGTTTGTTGTAGTAACGCCCATCTCCACCGAGGATTAAAAGACCCCCTTTGACTTCACTGGCTACTTTAAATAGTGATTGAACGAAATTCTCAAGATAGTGAGCCTGTTGAAAATCAGCTACTTTTTTGCGCAGCCCTGATGTACCCGGTTGTTGATCGGGAAAAGGTAATGTGTTAATTGTTTTCATTTTCATATCATGTCAATTGATTGGGGTTAGTAGTATTTAAGGCATATATTGCGCCAGTAATAGTTTGGCTTATATGGTGATTTTATACTATTTTTTGATTTATTTTGATCTAAATTATGCACTAACATTGTGCGAAGATGTTTAAATAGAGTGCATTAATATTCCAGGCATCGTTGATTAGAGAAATTTTTATGTTAAATTTCAAAATAATGCATCGTTTGTATTCAGAAATAGTTTGGAATGAATTTTGCTCATAAACATTAAAACATGTGAATTAGAAGATCTTATTAAAAAGAGACCTGGATAATGCCCAAACTTACAGAATTGGAATCATGGTGCGCTCTGCAAAAACACTTTGATGATATCAAAGATGCGCACATGCGTGATATGTTTGAAATTGATGCTAATCGATTTAATAAATTTTCAATTAAGTTAAATGATATTTTATATGACTTTTCAAAAAATCGTATTGACGATCAAACGATTAAATTATTATTAGATCTGAGCGAAGAGACAGGTTTAAAAGACAAAATAGCGAGTATGTTTAGTGGAGAGACAATTAATCATACCGAAGAACGTGCTGTTTTACACACTGCGCTAAGAGATCAGTCAGAAGAGCCATTATTGGTCAATGGCGTCGATATACGTCCGGAGATTAAGGAAGAACGTAAACGCGTGATACAACTGGCAGAAGATATTAGAACCAGAAAATGGAGAGGGGTTACTAATCAGGCTATTACCGACGTGGTTAATATCGGGATAGGGGGATCTCATCTTGGGCCACTAATGGTGACTGAAGCGTTGAGGCCACACTCATTACATGATATTAATGTACACTTTGTATCTAATGTCGATGAAAATCATATTAATGATACACTTGAATATTTAACGCCTGAAACAACTTTTTTTATAGTTGCGTCTAAAACATTTACCACACAGGATACGATGGTTAATGCTGAATCTGCACGTCAATGGTACATCAATAAACTGGGAAGTGATGGATATATAGAGCGGCACTTTTGTGCGGTTACTTCAAATGTTGAACTGGCAACAGAGTTTGGTATTGCGAAAGGAAATATATTTAAGATGTGGGACTGGGTAGGTGGCCGTTATTCACTCTGGTCAGCAATAGGACTTTCCTGTGTCATAATGATTGGGTCTGACCAATTTGAGGAGCTCCTAACCGGTGCATATGAAGTCGATCAGCATTTTACCAGTGCACCGTTTCGAGAAAATATTCCTGTTATCATGGCGTTACTCGGTATCTGGTATAATAATTTTTTTAATGCACAGAGTATGGCAGTGTTACCTTATGACCAGCATATGCACAGGTTTCCATCATATTTGCAACAGGCAGATATGGAAAGCAATGGTAAGTATGTTGATAATGAAGGGGAACAGGTAGATTATACGACGGGCCCCGTCATTTTCGGTGAAATTGGTATTGCCGCTCAGCACGCATTTTTCCAGCTTTTACATCAGGGCACAAAGCTTGTGCCAGCTGACATTCTTGCACCCGTATATAACTTTCATTGTGTTGCCCGCCATCACCGGGCATTAATGTCGAATGTATTTGCACAAACAGAAGCATTAATGCGTGGTAAAACAAAACAGCAGGTATATGACGAATTAAAACTTGAAGGCTTAAGTGAAGAAAAAATAAATAGGTTATTGCCGTATAAGATTTTCCCTGGAAATCATCCTACTAGTACATTATTATTTGATACTTTAAATCCGAAAACACTGGGATCTATCATTGCACTATATGAGCATAAAATATTTGTGCAGGGCGTTATCTGGAATATCAATTCATTCGACCAGTGGGGTGTTGAGCTTGGAAAGCAACTGGCAAATAGCATTTTGCATGAATTAAATGATAATGAAATTGTTAGGTCTCATGATAGCTCCACTAATGGTTTGATAAATTACTATAAAGATCGAAGACCAATGAAAAATAACCAATGAAAAATAAAGTGTTGTAGCAACATGTATTTACTCGCAGGTGATATTGGCGGTACAAGTACTCGACTTGTTTGTGCAGACTCCACAGGGAGTCGTCAGGCTATTATTTCTGAAGCTGAATATTTTAGTGCAGATTATTCATCATTCGATCATTTACTAGAAAAGTTCCTTGCTGATACAGGTATTACTGAAGCAATCGGATCGGCCTGTTTTGCTATTGCGGGTCCCGTTGTATCGGGTGTGGTTTCTGTCACCAATCTACCCTGGGTGATTTCAGAATCAGATTTAAAAAATAAATTTTCAATACAAAATATTAAACTAATCAATGATTTTGTGGCTATTGCCTATGGGATACCCAAGTTAGAAGACAAAGATTTTATTATACTGCAGCAAGGATCTAAAGAAGGTATGGCTGCAATTAAAAATAATGCCGTCATTATCGGAGCTGGTACCGGGTTAGGCGCCTGTCACCTTGTTGAGCAGCAGGGGAGTTACATCGCTTATCCAGGTGAGGCGGGTCACGCCAGCTTTTCTCCTCAAAACCACCAACAGTCAGATATATTAAACTGGTTATGGAAAACTAAGGGGTTCGTAAGTCTAGAGAGTTTACTGTCCGGGCAGGGGATTTCAACGATTTATTACTACCTTAAAACAGTCGATAAAATGCAAGAAGATAAGGCCATACGGGAACAGTTGTCCATTAATGATCCCGCTAAAGTGATAACAGATAATGCAATAAATAATAATTGTCAATTATGCAAAAAAACAGTTGATATATTTATTAATATTTATGGTTCTGCTGCCAGTAATATCCTGTTGCATTATTATCCGGTTTCTCATTTGTATATAGCTGGAGGAATAGCAAATAAAATAAAAAGTATAATGAGTAATGGTGAATTTATTGATGCTTTTAATAATAAAGGTTTAATGCAGAAAAATATGCAGGATGTTACTGTCAAATTAGTCTGTCAGGAAAAGATAGGGCTTTATGGTGCTCTGTCTCAATGTTAATTAATATTTTGATAAATATTAAACATTAAAATATAGATTCGTGAAAAGTTGAACAGAAGTTATCATTTTAAGCAGCATGTTACTTATTACTTATCCATACAAAATCATATGGCTCTAAAATGATGGTCTCACGTGGATCTTTATATTTATGTCCGGTTATAAGATCTCTCCAGCTATCTAACTCAATAAGGTTTACATCAGATAAAGCAAACGTCTGTGTACTGTCAGTTACATTATAAATGCAGAATATACTCTGTGATCGATCCTGGCTTTGTCGCCAGAATGCAAATAAAGATTGCTCAAAGTGTAAAGTGAACTGAGTTGCATTTGGGTGAAAAGCTTTCTGTTGTTTTCTTATTCGAATAATTTCCTTGAGTTTTGTAAAGATTTTATGATGAACGGTGTCTTTCGATTTGAGTAAATCTGTTAATTGATCATAATCCCAATTGTGTCGATTAATAGCACGTTTATTCGATGATCGTTGCATTTTAAGGTGATCGTTATGAGTCGCAAATAAACTATGAATATAAAAGGCTGGAATACCTTCAAGTGCCAGCATAATAGCGTGTGCAGAAATAAAGCGGTTTATCTGGTAACTATCTTCGCCTTTAAAAGTACCTTTCAACGCATCAATAAGACTAATGTTCAATTCATAAGGTCTTTGGTCACCGTCAGGCATTGCTCGCCACGAAATGCCACCACCAAATTTCTGCATCAGTTCTGTAATTTCATCTATTGTATCATCAGTTAATATACCCTCAACAGGACGTAAGCCTATACCATCATGTGTCGCAATAAAATTAAAATAAGATGTGCCATTTTGTGCGGGAGGCATACTCATCATCCATTGCTTCAACAGGGCTGAATTGCCGGATAACATGGTATATAAAATAAGTGGTGGTAGCGTGAAATTATAAATCAGGTGTGCTTCGTTTGCGTTACCAAAGTAAGAGAGGTTTTCTTTATTAGGTATATTGGTTTCGGTAATAATAATTGCTTCTGGATTGTTGTGTTCTATGAGCAGGCGTAGTAATCGAATAATTTCATGGGTTTCAATCAGGTTGATACAGGGTGTCCCGATTTTTTTCCATAAAAAAGCAACGGCATCTAATCTAAAAAGCTTAACTCCATTGTTTAAATAAATTTTTATTATTTTTACAAACTCAAGTAATACTTTTGGGTTTTCAAAATTCAGATCAATTTGATCGTGACTGAAGGTGCACCACACATGTTTGCTGCCATCTAATGTTTCTGTCTTGCGTAAAAGAGGAGATGTTCGAGGTCTAACAACTTGCGTTAGGTCAGTTTCAGGATCGACTTCAATAAAATAATCAGCGCCAGGATGTTTTCTTTGTTTGTAATTATCAAACCACAGACTTCGACTTGAACAGTGATTAATGACTAAGTCAGCCATCAATGAAAAATCGTTAGCTATCTTATTAATGTTTTTCCAGTCGCCCAGTGACTGGTTAACTTCTGAGTAATTGATAACAGAAAAGCCATCATCAGAACTAAATGGATAAAAAGGAAGAATATGAATTGTACTTGTAATGTTTTCTAAATGGTTGTGTATAAAATGGTATAATGTTTCAAGAGGGGGTTCATTTTCTTTTTTTATACTATCTCCATACGTTATAGCAACGATGTCATTTTCAGACCACAAATTGTAATGCTGTTTTGCATCATGTAATACATTTTCAAAATTCATCAATTTTACTATTTCATCACAAAACTCCTGCTGATTAATATCGGGGTAAATTTTTGATGAATGATCAATAATCCGACTTTTTAGTTTATTTAAATTTAATAAATGATCGCTTAAATTCATGAAAGTTCTTTCCTGTCTTTTTCTACTGCGTCAAGTAATTGTGTGAAAATGTCCGGGATGGCACTTGAGACACGGTTCCAGCTGGGTATAAAAGGTGCCTCATCGGTATCGTCAAGAAAAATATTACCTGCATGTTTGATATTATCGGCGAACATTTCTACCATCTTTTCTTCTTCGTGAGTATCGTAATCTAATCCATTAAATATGGCATCATTCTGATAGCTGTCAATTAAATCCAATGCAATTCTGTAATACGTAGCTTTAGTTGTTCTTAAGCTCTCCTGGGTAAAGTTAATACCATCAGTGGCCAGTTTCTTGAAAATGGCTTTACTTATTTCAATGGACATTTTTGATAAACCTTTTTGTTTATCCTGAGGAGATAAATTTTGATGTTTATGATCGTAATTTTTGGCAATGTCAACCTGGCATAAATGACTTGTTGCATAATTTTTTCGCATTTCCATCAGGATTCCTACTTCAAGCCCCCAGTCAGTTGGCATCCTTAAACTTTCCATAGCATCATGACGCATAGAAAATTCTCCCGCTAGCGGATAGCGGAAGCTATCAAGAAAATCTAAATATTTGTGTGCACCAATCTGTTGGCTAAGTGCGCGAACTAAAGGCGTAACAAGTAAACGTGATGCGCGGCCATTCATGGAATTATCGGCAATGCGAGGATAGTAGCCTTTACAGAATTGATATTTAAATTGTGGATTGGCTACAGGATAGAGTAGATGCGCAAGCATATCCCGTTTGTAAGTTATGATATCGCAGTCATGTAGTGCTACAGCCTGGGTATTTCGTTTGGCCAGCATGTAACCCATGCAGTACCAGACGTTGCGACCTTTACCACGTTCTGTCGGCGCTAAACCTTTGTCACGAAGTTTTTCGTCAATGGCCATCAGGTTTGGACCATCATTCCAGAGAATATCATGCTGCTGTGGTAACTCAGAGAAAAACTCAATAGCATGCTTGAACTCATCACGTGATGCCTGATCAATACCAATAACAATTTGATTCAGGTAATCAACTTTTTTTAATTCTTCAATAATGGTGCTCAATGCGGGCCTTTGAAGTTCTGAATAAAGCGATGGAAGTATTAAACCCATTGGCCGAATATTTGAAAAATATTTTAATTCTTTTTCCATTTCATCCAATGTTCTAGTCGACAGATTGTGTAGTGTTGTTACACGGCCATTTTGAAAAAAATCGCTCATATTTATTCCTTGATTTTAATGAGTACTGCTTCTATAGCATTTGCCCAACCATAAGGTGCCTCATGGTCTGTATGAATATAGGGGGTTACTATTTTCAGTAATGGGTGGTTTGATGGTGAGTTTACAATGATAGAAATATCGCCAGTCTGGAGCATAGCTGCATCATTCGCACTATCACCTAAAACAATGGTTTTAATTTGTGTATCTGGTTTGATTTCCTGCATTAATAAAATTTCTTTAAGTTTATTTGTGGCGATCCCTTTGTCACAATTACCGAGTACGTGTAAAAACCGACCACCCTGTAGAGTATTTAAGTTATGCTCCTCAAGTTGTTTTGTAAATATTGCCAGATCTTTTTCACAGGCTTGCCATAGGAGTGGTTCACTAAAGTCTCTTGAAATTGCCTGTTTGGCCTGTGCAATGTTTAGCCCAGTTAAATCAGATGCCTGTTTTGCGCTACATGTGGATAATAGCTGGTAGTAAGACGCGGGCGTGTCGATATTTTTTAAAATATTACTGATCTCAGAATGAGATTTACCTAAAATAATTTCCCAATATTGATCACGTGATCGTTTTTTTTCGTTAACGACTAATTCTAGATAAAGAGATTTTGGAAAATAAATACAAGAGCCGTTTTCTACAATAAAAGGCGCTTTAATACCAAGCTGGTTTTGAAGCGATATGCTTTCAATGAAGGTTTTACTGGTATTGAAAATAACCGGGATGTTGAGTTCCTGTAATTTTTTAATTGCGGGTAATGCATGGTTCACGGTGTAGTCGTGATGATTCAATAAAGTGCCATCTAAGTCTGTAACCACTAACCACTTTGTGTGTTTAATTTGTGTCATATCGGTTAATAATATTTTTTATCGAATGGTCTGCAGCGATGGGAATCACGATATCTGCTATGCCGGGTAAGTGTTGTAGAGTGTGTTGAGTAATCCTTTCATAGTGCTGAATAAAGCGTTTTAGTTTATCGGGTGACATGATGTGAGATTGCTCACTCAGCTTAGATTTTTTCTTCAGTTTATCTTCTTGAAGGCTTCTCCATTCAAAGATTTTTTCAAAATCAGGCGCCTTTAGCATAATGCACATATCAGCATGATTAAAAATTTTTTTATGATAGTCTTTTAATTGTTCATTTGCATAGTTTCTCCAGATACCTTCCGGGTCTTCTATAGTCTCCAGTTTGTTGACAGGTGTTAGAAGCTCTTTATCACTTTGCGCAGGGCTGTGATTGCACCAGCCTTCAAATAAAACAATATCTGTATTGTTGTTACATACAGTCCATTGATCTTCAGTATAACGATCATCTATTGCTTTATTAAAGCGAGGAATCGAACAGGCCTTACCTTCCAGAAGCCTGGAAAGCGTATTCTCCATTAGCTTGACATCATGTGTGCCGGGTACTCCGCGTGTTAGTAAGAGGGGGTGAAGCGATTGAGCCAGTTTTTCTCTGTCTGCGCGGGTTGAGTAAAAGTCATCTAGAGAGATGTCAGCAACAGAAAATTCAGTCTCTGCTTCAATTAGGTGCTTCAAAAAATGCGTGAGTGTAGATTTACCTGTTCCCTGTGCGCCATTAATATTTATAAACAGTGGCTTCTCAGACTTTTTATCCAGAATATGGGCGGTCAGCGGCAGGTAGGTGGATTCAACAATCTGCTTAAAGTCTGTTGGCAGTTGTAACTCATCAATGAGTACCTGGCTGACTACTTGTGTTTTATTAGTCCAATTCATGCTTAGAGTCTGATTTAGTTAAGGGCTTGAGTAGTACATTGCAATTTTTGTGCTCATAATCAATAGTTTAATAAAATTAAGTTCTAATGCTTATAGAGCGATAATATATGTAACAGAGAGAACCATTGTGTGGTCATTAAGTGGTGCATGTAGCTATAGGACACCTGAAGTTTGCTCTTTTTTGGTGCGTTTGTCTTTGCAAATGATATTAATTATTGAAATTGATTAGCTGATTTGATCTGTTTATAAATACTAGAGGTGGACTTCACAGAGTTTGTAATATTTCAATAAGGTAATTAATATTAAGCTCAGCTCGGGTTATTTCTGATTATTTTATAAACATTTAGGCACCTGTGCAGAGCTGCATGCAGGGTGGTTTGAAGAGGGCTAAATAGATATCAGTCATTACCCGACTTATGTTTTTATGAAAACTGACATTATAGATAATAGCAAACTCATGCTGCTTGAAAGTATAAATAATACTAAAATGAGTCTCTCTATTTTTTTCAAGTCTGAAGTTCTATAAAGTAAATGGCTCAAGGGTAGTGATGCTATTAGATAGGTATAAACAACTATATAGGAAACGCTCGGTAGTTTACCTTCAGGGTGTGTTTTTAAGAAGTAAAGTGCAATTGCCGCACTTAAAAAGCAAAATATTGCGGTTAAAGCGTCAAGGATTCGAACCCACTTTTTGTTTTGTGGGAGTAGGTATTTTTCTTTGAATCCGTCGATAAAGTTTTTTGTAATATTCATTTTTTTATAGTCATAAACAGTATAACGACTAACTGACGGCAACTGCAAGACTTCGATGAATTGTGGAGATGGCGACGCGTCGTCAAGCTTTGGAGCGGCTGGAATAAACGATTGCATAAGCGATACTATGAGCAGACTAAAAAAACGGGATAGGGTGCAGTAAAGTTCACGAATTTATGCTTGAAAATAATGAATATTGAATGTGATATTGAAAAACCTAATTCTCCAGATTTGTAAGGTTAGCAAGCCAGAACTTTGATATTTTATAAGTTAATGAGCACACTGTATTACTGTATATTTCAAAGCCACTGGTGCCCTGGTAAAGGCGTTTTGGAATGACAAATGATTTCAGGTAATTTTCTGGAAGGCTCATATGTTTTGTGCATTTTCATTGTCCAGTATTAGCCGTAGCATTTTCGCTAAATCGACTTTTCTGTAAGGCTTACCAAGAAGCGGTGTTTCAAACTTTTTATGTTCACTTTTCACAATGAATTTTGAAGTAAAGCCTGATGTTAGCAACACCTTAAGTTCAGGATGTAATTGTTTTGCCTGTAGTGCCAGATCAAAACCATTTATGCCACCTGGCATAACCACATCGCTAAAAAGCAGATCAATATTGTGATCGTATTTAAGCACTTCTAAGGCTGTTTCAGCATTCTCTGCAATTTTAGTTTTATAGCCTAATTCAGAAAAATATTGTTCTGCCAGTTCTAGTAAGTCAATTTCATCATCAACAATCAGTACAGACTCAGAACCAGTAGGTAGGTTTATATTTTGATTAATATTTTCACTGGAAATGTCAGTTGTTTTTGAGCATGGTAGATAAATGCGAATGATCGAGCCAATACCCGGTTCAGAATTAATCTTAATATATCCATCGTAACGTTTGATAAAACCATAAACCATGGACATGCCAAGACCTGTGCCTTTGCCTATGGGTTTGGTTGTGAAAAAAGGTTCAAAGATATGCTCTTGTAACTCTTTATCCATACCTCCACCAGTATCACTTATGGCCAATTGTGCATATTCACCTTTTTTTATTTCCAGATTAAGGTCAGAAAAATCTTTATCAAAATAAGAGTTACTGGTCTCAATAACTATCTTGCCACCATTGGGCATCGCGTCTCGGGCATTGAGAACTAAATTCACGATAACATCCTGAAATTCTCCTTTATTTGTTTCTGTTTTACATAAATTTTCTGCCAGAGAATATTGAACATCTATTTCAGGGGTGACTGATCTTGAGATCATATCCCGCAATTCATCAAATGTACTATTAAGGTTTATAATAGTTTTATCTGTTGGCTGATGTCGTGAAAAAGACAGCAATTGACGGGTTAAATCGATACATCGCAAGGTAGCCTTTGATGCGGATTGCACCCATTTATAGGGTTTTTCAGTTTCTGAAAAATGGTTGTTTAGAAAATCCAGATAACCAATAACAACGTTAAGTTGATTATTAAAATCATGAGCTATACCACCAGAAAGCTGGCCAATGGCATCCATTTTTTGTGACCGACGAAGCACTTCTTCTACTTCATATTGTTGTGTGACATCACGGAACACTAAAATAACACCCAGTATATTTCCATTACTATCTATGATGGGTGCAGCACTATCTGCAATTTGATATTCAGTATTATTTTTGTTAATAAGTACCGTATGGTTAGCAAGGCCGACAATTTGGCGGCTTTTAAGTACTCTCTCGACAGGGTTACTCACAATTTTCCGACTTTCCGCATTGATGATTCTAAAGATGTCTGGCAATGGATGACCTTGCGCTTCACTGCTCTGCCATCCTGTTAATTCCTCGGCGACAGGATTCATTCGAGAAATACATCCATTTGCATCTGTAGCAATTACTGCATCACCAATACTGTCTAAAGTAAGAGAAAGATATTGTTCCCGTTCTGCAAGTTGTGCGCGATCGGTATTAAGCTTGTATACCATCGTATCGAATACACGGCCTAATTCTGCTACTTCGTCATGCCCCTGTATTTTGGCACGCGCTGATAAGTCGCCATTAGACACCGCTTGCGCTGTACGTGTTATTAAAGATAGGCGTCTTGTTAGCAGGTGACCCGCAATAAGGGAAACCAGAGCAATGATTAATAAACCAAAGAGTGACCAGATTAGGGCTTTTGATCGTATTTGATCATGCAAATCTATTAACGCATCATCTGAAAATTTTGCAGCCAATGTACCCAGCTGTCCCGACATATTTTCCAGTGACAATAGTTGCCATCCAGTTGTAGTGTTAAGATATTTATCTGTTAGAGACTGACCTATCCAACCAGGCTTAGAAGTGGCAACAATAATACCCTGATCATCAGCTAATAAGATTGCCGATACGCCAGACAGACTAGTAACTTGTTCTAATTGTGGCTGAAAAGTTTCATAGTCTGTAGTGAGTAGAGCAATACGAGCAAAATCACCTAAAAGAATGAGTGTTGCTTGCTCATGTTTAGCCTGTTCGACACGACTGCCGTTTAAATATTGGGAGAGAGATTGAGAAAGCACTAGTGTTAATATAATGGCAGCCAATGAGAAGATTACGGCTGTGATGCGGTATTTAAGGGGTATTTTTAGCATGCTTTACCCAGCGTTGTCGGTATTGACGAATCACGTCGTAATCAGTGCTTTTATAAGAAGTATAGTCTGCGTATTTGCCAGGTGCCTGTATTGTATTTTGTCCTTTTTCGATTATATCTTGACCTAATATTAATTGAGTAAGAGTGTGCCTTTCAGCTGAAGATAACCGTGGGTGAGCCACAAACAGCATATGAGGAAATGCCTCGGTTTGCATAATTTCTCGAAACTTTATATTCATTTTATTTTGAAACATCTTAATAGCCGTGCCGCTTGCACTACCACAGGCATCCACAGATTTTAATAGCAATTTATGTAGACAGGCCTGAACATTATTAAATAACTTAAAATCGATAGCATTGCCGCCAACAAAGCCTCGATCATTTAATGTTAACTGCAAAATAATATTGACGGGTGTTCCGTCAGGTAGGCCGAGGGTTTTGCCCTGTAAATCTGCTACTTTTTTAATTGAGCTGTCTTCAGTAACGACAATACTGGCAGGGGTTGATTTACGTCTTGCAAGTGGAATATATCCACCCTCATCAACGATGGGCACAATATCAAGCGGTGGAATCAACGCAATATCAAAGGTTCCTTTCATTACACGATCACGAAACTTATCCATTTTGGTTGCTGTAGATAATTTGACGGGTTTTTTTAAAAGCGTACCAAAGGCCAGGGCTACGGGTGCATATTTTCTTTCTATACGTAATGGTGACATATGAGGAAAGACACCAAATCGATAGATTGAGGTTTCCTGAGCAGTCAGTGTTTTGCTATACCCAAAAAGTACAAGCAATCCGGATAATAAAACCAGTAATAAACAGGTATTGTATTTGCGCTCTGTCATATTGATAATTTCCAGTAAAATTCGATGCGATCATTATCAATATTTGAAACACTACTGAGCTCGTCGATGCGTATATATTCAATTATCATCAAACTTCGGTTGCCCTGGTTTGCAGTTATATTGAAATTCATACCCATAATGAAACTATTATGAGGTGTCGCGAACCCTTTATATCGATCAGCATCACCCTGATTTATATCACTGTTGGTATCAAATCTTTGATAACGAAATTTAGGTCTTACTCATTCATTTAACTTATAGCGCAAGCTCAATGTTCTGTCATTTAATTTACTGCGACCACTACGGATGAATATACCGTCAGAGCGTGGCACAATCCTGTTATCGATGCTGGAATAATGGTATTCGAGACTTATATACCATTCATCCGAATTATATTTTGCGTGTACCCAGTGTGTTGCTCATCGGTTAATGCCTCCCACACTGAGATAACTAGCAGGATCATCATCAACCTGCTGTCCTCGGTAAAATCAAAATTCCAATGATTAAACTTTCTATAGAGCTGCTCCAGATCAGTCTTGCCGCCAAATCGTTTTTATCATTATTATCACTTGCAAGGCAAAATCGAGCAGAACCACTGGTTGACGCCACAGTCGCTTGTTATATGCTCAACATCAGCACTCAGTAATACTTACTGCAAGTCCACCTAATGATGTTTCCTTATATTTGTGTGACATTTCCAGTCCGGTTTGCTTCATCGCTTCAATACAATTATCCAGTGGCATGAAGTGAATGCCGTTACCTCGAAGCGCAAGAGAAGCAGCGGTATACGCCTTGATAGCGCCAAAACCATTTCGTTCGATACAGGGGACCTGAACAAGTCCATTTACGGGGTCACAAGTCATACCAAGGTGGTGTTCAAGCGCAATCTCAGCTGCATTTTCTACCTGCTCAGGTGTGCCACCACGTGCGGAGCATAAACCAGCGGCGGCCATCGCTGCCGCCGAGCCGACTTCACCCTGACAACCCACTTCGGCACCGGAAATAGAACTGTTATGTTTAATTAAACCACCAATTGCGCTCGCGGTAAGAAGAAAATCTCGCACCTGCTCGATTGTGCCATGTTCATGGGTGACCAAATAATAGATTACTGCAGGTATAACACCGGCGGCACCATTTGTTGGCGCGGTCACCACCATATTACCGGCGGCATTTTCTTCATTTACCGCCATGGCATATGCGCATAACCAGTCATTAATATTTGCACTCTGTGGATTATTTATTAAATCATCACGGAGGTCTTTAGCGCGTCGTGATATACCAAGGCCGCCAGGTAATATGCCTTTTGCTTGCAGCCCCTTTTCAATACACGTTTGCATGGATTGCCATATTTTATCCATGCCTTCATGAAGCACTTTTTCAGTCAAGTGTTCCAGTTCATTAGCCAGCTTCATCTGCGATATTGAAATGTTACTATCCTTCGCCATTTGTAACATAGCATTTGCAGAATCAAATGGATATTTGCACGCAGTAGAGGGTTCCATTTTAAGGGGGGCTTGCAGTTGATTGATTTCTGCCAATGTACTGATAAAGCCACCACCAATTGAAAAATAAGTTTCTGAAAATAATATTTTTTTGTCTCGATCCATAAGATCAAAAATCATGCCGTTAGGATGCTCGGGTAAGGTTTCTTCTTTATCAAAAACGATGTGTTCATTTGGTTTAAATAAAATACTGAGACGCTTGTCTATTTGAATATGATTGCTTTTCCATATCTTTTTAATCAGGCCTGCAACATCTTTTTCTGCAAGCAGGGTAGGCTGATAACCATGTAATCCTAAAGCCACCGCATGATCAGTAGAATGTCCCTTACCGGTAAAAGCCAGGGAGCCTTTAAGCGTGCAACGTATAAATGCCTCTTTTATACTTGCATCAATAAATTTCTGATCTTTTATACGATCAATGAAATCATATGCGGCAACCATTGGACCGAGCGTATGTGAACTCGACGGGCCAATACCAATTTTAAATAGATCTAATACGCTGATAAACATATAACCCTTTATATTATTTACTTAAGTATGTAATTGCTTGTGTTAATTGACTTGCTCATATAATGCCTGTGCTAACCGGCCATTTATACAGAGTGTATTGTAGCTTTAAATTCCATAATGAGAATGCATTTTTTGTCTAGGTTGAACAGCATAATCGTTAAGAACTTGTTGATTATTCTCTAAATAGCTTCTTGTCCATGGTTGTAAATTGAATGCGAAGCCATTCAGCATGTCACCCATATTGCTTGCTCTTAGTCACGCATTATTCCGTCATCAATTCCTACTTGGGCAGTGTTGTGTTGGTTTTGTATGTACGGTATTAAATATCCTTTTTCTTCGGGAGTTAGATTATGTAATGAATCTTGTTTTGCTTTCATATTTTTTTTTTGTGTATAACCTTTCATAAAGAATAGATAGATACGAGCAATAAGAAATGATGTGGTTAATAAAAAAGCTGGATCTAGATAAACACGATATTGGTTTCTGAACTCATTTATGGCTAATGTTTTTGTTGTTTCCACAGGTGAAAATAGAATAAGAAGTAAAACTGTAACAATAGCTACAAGAAGTGCAGCAGGTATTTTTCTGAAATAGTCTGCGAATCCAGTGAGTTTATACATCATTCTTTTAATGTCCTTGTTATACCTGTGCCAAAACACAATCAACTTCTGTCTCTATTAGCCACGCTGGCTCTATGAATCGACTAACTTCAACAAAGGTGCATGCTGGCCTGATTTTGGAAAACAGCTCTCCATGCGCTTTCGCTGCTTCTTCCCAGCGAGATATATCGGTGAGCATAATACGAGTTCTGATTATGTCGGTTGATTTCCCACCAGCCTCCTCAATTGCCTGGACAGATAACTCTAAGCAGTACTTAGTTTGGCCATAGACATCACCAACGTATGCGGTTTCACCATTTTTAATAGGCGCTGTACCGGAGACAGAAATTACATTCCCAACTCTACAGGCCCTTGAAAAACCAATTGGTTCCTCCAAATGAGAACCTGAACTAACCAATTTTCTCATTTCTATCCTCTAAAGGTTCAATGCTTAATAGACCCCAATATTGGGGTATAAAGACACTATCTTATTAAGCTGTTGGTTTTTATAATGTCTGCTTTGTAGATATACCCCATATCTTTACATTATATATGTCGGATTACAAACGACGATTGTGTTCAACTATTTGAGTGGATCGAGTGTGATTTCTGTTTAAGCATTGATGAATTAATGTGAGAAACCCGATTTTTTATTCTCAAAAAAATCTTGGCCTTTTAAACAATCTAGAGGTCATAATGGCTAGAAAGCATTCTATGCTAAGAACTCCCTTTGCCCAAAGAAAATTAGTAGCGAAAACAAACTTTTTTAAAGCACCCCCTCAAATAGCGGGCAAAACTCGGCACTAATACCTGGGCAATCAACATCAAGTTTAGAGCTTAAGTCCAATTCTTTGGATACAGGCTTTAACGCTGTGCAATCCACGCCCACCCTTTCAACACTGCTTAACGATAGTCTTTCCATCACGATGGAAACCCTGCGCTCGCATGTTAATTACCTGCTGAGTCTGCCTTTGCCTGTGGGTGAGAAAAACCGTTTGTTGTTGAAGTATACTGGACGCTGGACGCTGGACGCTGGACGCTGGACTGTCGGCTTGAGGCGCTGCGTTTGCTGCTTAATGAGGCGCAGGCGAGTGGGGTTGATCTGTCCTGTCCTGTTTTGATCTGACTGCATTTGGATTGACCGGGTTTGATCGGGCGGATTGTTTTTAGTTTGTGGTTGATGCGCTTGGGGACAACAGGTTGGTTGCTCGGTGCCTTTTTGGTGGCGGGTTTCCTTTTGATTTCAAATCTCCCCATGCTAAATCTCCCCATGTTAAATCTCCCCATGTTAAATCTCCCCGTAATATTAATATTTAGTATTATCAAGCGGGTAGTAATAAAGACATATGTATTCCCTCTTTTTCTAAGAGGGGAGTTGAGTGCTGATTTATTTTTACATTACCTGAAGTCGCTGGATTCCCGATAGAAACATTCGGCAATGACGTAAAGCATATGTGAAAGTCTCCCCCTTAGAAAAACGGGAGTACAAATAATGTAGTGAAAATTCAAAATCACCTTATTAATAAATCATGCTATTAAGGGGGATTTAAAAAATTTTGGGGTGACGGTTGGGGTACTCGATGATTTTTGTATTACCTAAGCCACTGGATTTCAGCCTTACTCCGGGCTCCTGCCCTCCGCCCTTTAGGCCGTGCAAGCACGTTCAAACCTTTCCATAAGGTTTAGTCGCTGGAATGACGTAAAAGGCTGCTGTGTGATTTAAGTATTTACTGAGGTTTTAGTGTAATCGGATAATTTTAATTTTTTATTAGCGTTGACGTGCATGAATGCACTCATTCAGCAGGCGCATGGATGCGCAGGAGTTGTCATTAACATGCATTTGCGTTTTCTTTTACGCTTTTGTTTTTTCATTAATTTTAATAAGGGATAAATATGAAACAGAATAAAGGGTTACTTAAAGATCGGCTTATTGAGGCCATTGTTTCCGGCGAGTTAGGGTCGGTTGATGATAGGGGTGTTGTGTTTACCTTAAAAGATTTTAAATCGGTTTTCCATGATATAAAAACCGATTACATTAATTCTTTTTTACCCGCCGTCACTATTGAAGCGGGGCGGGAAAGTGTGACGTACACTAAATATTTATTTCGTATTAGCAAAGGTGTTTATCGTGTTCATCCAGATGTGCTGGATACTTTGTATTATTGAAATGCTGAACGTGATGGAATATGATTTTAGAAATTAATCTACAAATAAAAAAGCCACCTGAATAATCAGGTGGCTTTCGTATTGGTGGAGACGGCGGGGATCGAACCCGCGTCCGCAAGTACTCCGCCTTAGGCTCTACATGCTTAGATTTCGCCTTTTAATTTAATCGCTTAAACTCCGGCAATTCAGGATTTTAAGCAACGAGTCTGTTTAGGGTTTTAATGTTCTAACCTCAGGCCGGCTAGATCACGATCTAGTATAAGATGACTCCCGAAATCCAACGCCTACTAGCAAGCACTGGCCGGAAGGCAATCTACTGGTGTTTAGGCAGCGATCGCGTAGTTGTTATCGTTAGCAACTATAATTTAGCAACTGTATTTACGAGGTAAGTGCTATCCTCGGCATGCACCATAAAGTTTTGTTACCCACGTCGAAACCAATGTCGTCCCCGTGTATACCTGTATATTGGGACATATGCAGGTATTAAAAGGGGGTAACTAAAATCATTCCCGTTCACCCCCAAATAAGCTGGTTAAGCCTGCGCCTATTATAACAGAACTGAAGTCTTTATAGATAGGGTGTTTTTGACATTCATTGTGAATCTTCGTCGTAATATTTGCATATACCTGAGTGTTGCGGGAGGTTTAAATATCTGTAAAAAGCCGACCCTTATATTTATCTCTAAATATATTCCTTTTTCGGTATATATTAAGTTATTTTTTAAATATATTCCGAATACGGTATATTAATGTATACCTATTAAGGTATTTTGTGCTATGTTTAATCTGTGATATAACGAATACGGACTATATTTATGAGCGATGAAATAAATACCCTAATTAAAACCATTGTTGCGACGGGTAAAGAGCAGGGGTTGAATAAGGGGGAAATAGCGATACGCTCGGGTATGCAGAGTAATAAGTTTGGTCGAATCACTAATGCTGACCCGCGCATATCGACGTTAATTCGTTTAGGCCACTCTGTGGGCCTAAAGCTAATTTTTATTGCTGAGGATGAAGATCTTAACTCAATTACTAACCGTGAGGTCTTTTAGCGATGGATAAAGAAGCTGTAATCTGGACCAATATCGGTGACGCCCCCATGAAAATGGGGCGCTTAAATGTGACCGATAAAGAGTGTCGTTTTAATTATGATCCTGCCTTTCTCGAAACCAGTTTGCCCGGTATGGGGGTGCTGCATAATCCTGAGCTGATCGGCAAAAATCCGCTGGTGTGGAAGCGAACTGAATACTTTCCGGTGTTTCCCGAATTAAAATCACTCATTCCACCGGACAATGAACAGAATTTTCAGCGCAAACTCATCCTGGCCTATCTGGCTAAAATAGATGTTACGCCGACGGTTGGTTTTGAAACTGACTGGGAAATATTAATGGTGGCGGGGCACGGCGGCATTGGTCACAACGATGTGTTTAGAGATGATGAAACCGCCCGAAAATGGTACGCCGATAATGAGCCCGCGCCCTTTTACACCATGGATGAATCCTTTGGCTTTTCATTAAAGGAGTTTCTGTCATGGATGGATAATGATGCGGATATGATTATTAATGCCATTGGTCCCACCCCCAGTGTTGGTGGTGCGGTGCCTAAATTATTACTGTCAATTCCCAGCGGTGGCTGGGACTGTCGTATTGCGCTGCCGACAAAAAAATCAACCAATGATCGCACCGATGTGATTTTAAAGTTTGAGCAATCTAATCAGTATCCGGGCATTATTGATCTGGAAGCGCTCGCCCTGGACATTCATAAAGAAGCGGGTTTTATAGTGCCGCGCTACTGGAAAACCAGTATCAACGGCATAAAAGCCATTGCGATCGAACGCTTTGATCGCAATGAGTTTAATAAACCGATTTTTATGGAAACGGTTTTATCCGTCATGGCCAGTGGTGACAAAACCATTACTAATAATCACAGCTCGTCCTACGACCGGATTGCGGATGCGATTGATAAAATTACCGTGCCTTTTGTGCACGATCCGGTAAAAGCTAAGGAGTATGTATTTAAGCGTTTAATACTCAGCTTTTTAACCGGCAATGGGGATTTGCATCTGGAAAACATTTCGGTGATTGAGCTGGCGGGGAAGCGCTGTTTCTCTCCGGTGTATGACCCCACCCCTATGCGGGCATACAAAATTCACAATATGTTATCCCCCATGCCGTTTGGAAATTATGGTGAGTACGCCACCAATGAAGAGGACGTGGTCGGCTTCGGTGAGGCGATAAGCCGCTTGCTGAAAAAATACAGTATCAGTAAGTTAAGGGGGCGGGCCATGATAGAGCAATCATTAGAGGTCACCAAAGATTATTTGCAACGGGTTAATGCGCTGGAAAGTGTCACCGATGAATCGAAAAAGACACTGGAGACAGCGGTTTTGTTTGCCAGGAAAAAACTTGAGCGGTTTTTGACGATGCCTTCTTCGTCGTAGTTGGGTGGATATTAAATAGATGTTTTAATGTTGTTTGCAAATGTATTGTTAACTTAATTAAAGTATCTTTATTCATGAGTGCTTGTATTGGGGATTTAGTGGCTTTGTAGTGCTTTAAGGGGGGGCGGTAAGTTGAGCGCATAGACTCTTATTTGCATCGCTTCCCTCTTTGAAAAAGAGGGAATACATATATCTTTATTACTACCCGCTTGATAATACTAAATATTAATATTACGTGGAGATTTAGAATATTCAGATTAAAGCCTTATTATTGATAGCGTTAAATATCGGAACGTTTCTAAATCCCCCTCAATAGCATGATTTATTAAGAGTGTGATTTTGAACTTTCACTACATTATTTGTACTCCCGTTTATCTAAGGGGGAGGTTTAACAACAATTAAGACGATTATTCTATTTATAGCATAATCGCTTAGCACTTAACTTACCGCCCAGGCTGTGAAGGGGGCAAAGTCACAAGCAATGGCAAACTTACAGCGTAGTTTTTAATTTGCGCACCGAGTTTAGTGTTCAGCGAAATCTAGTTGCCATTCACTAACTATTACAACTAGCAGTAAAACCCCCATTGCTTTAAAATTCACGCCTTTAATTGATTCTGCTTTTTCGCTGGTTTGGTGCAGATACCAGGCATTTTTTACATTGTTATTGAGGCTATAAAATTGCAATATTTCCGTGGATCCCCCGCGTTATCCGCTTTTCGTATTGAAAAGTTACTCTCTCAAGTTAAATCTAGCATTCCCGCCATTACTAATTTACAGGCAGAGTATGTGCATTTCGCGGATATTCAGGGTGATTTAAGCGAAGACCAGTTAATCGTCTTAAATAAATTACTCACCTATGGTCCCGCATTCACCGCATCTGAACCACAGGGTGAGCTGTTTTTAGTGATTCCCCGTTTCGGCACCATTTCACCCTGGGCTTCAAAAGCCACGGATATTGCCGAGCATTGCGGCCTCAGCAACGTAACGCGTTTAGAGCGGGGTGTTGCGTATTACATTGAAGCTGATTCAGCGCTAACTGAAGCAGATACAAAAGTCATTAAAGCGCTTATTCATGATCGCATGATTGAAAGGGTACTGGCGGATTTTGATTCAGCGGCCGCACTTTTCGACAAAGCCGAACCTAAAGCAGGCAGCCACGTTGATATTTTAGGCGGTGGCCGTGATGCACTGGTGAGCGCCAACAGTGAATTGGGGCTGGCATTATCTGCGGATGAAATTGATTATCTGGTGGATTATTTTTCGTCAATTAAACGCAACCCCGGCGATGCAGAACTGATGATGTTTGCGCAGGCCAACTCTGAGCATTGTCGTCACAAAATCTTTAACGCGGACTGGGTGATCGACGGCGAAAAACAGGATATTTCCCTGTTTGGCATGATTCGCAACACCTACAATAAATCTCCGGAAAATATTCTGAGTGCCTATCACGATAATTCATCGGTGATTGAAGGCAACATCGCGGGACGCTTTTTTGCAGATGGCCCCAAGGGTGAATACAACTGGCATCAGGAATCCATGCCAATTTTAATGAAAGTGGAAACCCATAATCACCCCACAGCCATTTCACCTTTTGCCGGTGCGGCGACCGGTTCCGGGGGTGAAATCCGCGATGAGGGGGCAACCGGTCGAGGCTCTAAGCCGAAGGCGGGGTTAAGCGGTTTCTCGGTTTCTAATTTACAGATCCCCGGATTCTCCCAGCCCTGGGAAACAGATAACGGCAAGCCCAATAGAATTGTTTCCGCACTGGATATTATGGTTGACGGACCGCTGGGTGCTGCGGCATTTAATAATGAATTTGGTCGCCCGAATATCAACGGTTATTTTAGAACTTTCGAAGAAAAAACACCGGGTACTGATGGAGATGAAATTCGCGGCTACCACAAACCCATTATGCTCGCCGGTGGTTTTGGCAATATGCGCAAAGAACATATCGATATGATTGAGATGCCCGTGGGCACGCCGATTGTTTTACTGGGTGGCCCGGCGATGTTAATTGGCCTCGGCGGTGGCGCGGCATCATCAATGGCCTCCGGTGAAAGTGCAGAAAATTTAGACTTTGCATCGGTGCAACGGGGCAATCCGGAAATGGAACGTCGGTGTCAGGAAGTGATCGACCGTTGCTGGGCGCAATCTGATAACCCCATCATCTGGATTCATGATGTGGGCGCGGGGGGAATTTCTAATGCGTTACCCGAGTTAGTGAATGATGGTGGTCGCGGCGCGGAATTTGAAATACGCGAAGTGCATATTGACGAGCCCGGTATGTCGCCGATGGAAATCTGGAGTAATGAATCACAGGAACGTTATGTGATTGCGGTTGCTGAAGATCGTCTCGAAGAATTTAAAGCGTATTGCGAACGTGAACGTTGCCCGTTTGCGGTTTTAGGTTTAACCACCGAAGCTAAAGAATTAAAAGTTCATGATAAACATTTCGATGATTATCCGGTGGACATGCCGCTGGATGTTTTACTCGGAAAGCCACCAAAAATGACCCGCGATGTAAAACACGCAACGGTTAAACACAAAGCATTCGAAACAAAAAATATTGATTTAAAAGAAGCCGCTAATCGGGTTTTACGTTTACCGTCGGTGGCCAATAAAACGTTTTTAATTAGCATTGGTGACCGCAGCGTAACCGGCCAAATTTCCCGGGATCAAATGGTCGGCCCGTGGCAGGTACCGGTGTCGGATGTTGCGGTAACCACCACTTCATTTAATGTGCACAGTGGTGAAGCCATGGCGATGGGGGAACGAACCCCTATTGCATTGTTAGATGGTGCCGCTTCCGGGCGCATGGCCGTGGGTGAAGCCATCACCAATATTGCCGCCAGCGCCATTAATAAAATCAGTGACATAAAACTTTCCGCAAACTGGATGGCCCCCGCGGGTCACCCGGGGGAAGATGCCATTTTATACGACACGGTAAAAGCTGTGGGCATGGAACTGTGCCCTGACCTTGGCATTGCTATTCCCGTGGGTAAAGATTCCATGTCAATGAAAACCGTCTGGCAACAGGACGGCGAAGAGCGATCAGTCACCGCACCGCTTTCATTAGTGATTACCGCCTTTGCACCGGTGATTGATGTGCGCAGTACAATGACACCGCAGTTACAGAATAAACCCGGCACATTATTACTGTTAATTGATTTGGGCGAAGGTAAAGATCGCTTAGGTGGCTCGGCACTGGCGCAGGTTTATAAACAGGTGGGTGACACCCCGGCAGATTTGGGAAAACCAGAAATGCTGAAAAACTTTTTCTCGGTGATTCAGGATTTAAATCATCAGGGTAAATTACTCGCGTATCACGATCGTTCCGATGGTGGATTATTTACGACCCTGTGTGAAATGTCTTTCGCTGGCCATTGCGGTGTAAGCATTGATGTTGCGGGAATGTCCGCAGATAAAACCGCCGCCTTATTCAGTGAAGAGCTAGGCGCGGTTATTCAGATTGAAGCTAAAGACGTTGAGTTTATTATTAGTGATTTAAAAGCCAATGGTCTGGGTGATCAAAGTTATGTGATTGGTACTATAAATCAAAAAGATAAAATTGAATTTTTTGACGACACCGCACCTATTTTTTCTGACACACGCATTAATTTACAACGGGCCTGGTCTGAAACAACGCATCAAATGCAAAGCCTGCGTGATAATCCCCAATGCGCGCAGCAGGAATTTGATTTAATTTTAGATGAAAAAGATCCGGGGATTTCTCCCAGTTTAAGTTTTGATATAAATGAAAATGTTTCTGCGCCATTTATTGCCACCAATGTAAGACCCCGCATGGCCATTTTGCGCGAACAGGGTGTGAATGGCCATATCGAAATGGCCGCTGCATTTGATCACGCGGGTTTTGAAAGTGTCGATGTGCACATGAGCGATATTTTATCCGGACGGGTTTCACTCAATGAATTTAAAGGTTTAGTGGCCTGTGGTGGTTTCTCCTATGGTGATGTTTTAGGTGCCGGTGAAGGCTGGGCGAAAACGATTTTATTTAATCAGAAAGCCCGCGATGAATTCAGCGCATTTTTTGATCGTGATGACAGTTTTGCATTAGGCGTGTGTAATGGTTGTCAAATGATGGCAAATATAAAAGCCTTAATTCCCGGTGCAGAAAACTGGCCGCATTTTGTGCGTAATTTATCCGAGCAATTTGAAGCGCGCTTTAGCACAGTTGAAATTTTACAATCACCCTCGTTATTTTTAAATGGCATGGCGGGTTCGAAAATGCCAATTGCGGTTGCACATGGTGAAGGTCGTGCAGAGTTTAAACAGGGTGCAGATATTAATGCGAGTCATCAGGCGATGCGCTTTGTAAATCATTATGGTGAAGCAACAGAAACCTATCCGTTAAATCCAAATGGATCGCAGGATGGGTTAACCGGTTTTACAACGGATGATGGTAGGGTCACAATTATGATGCCCCATCCGGAACGGGTCTTTAGAAGCGTGCAGCATTCCTGGCATCCGGATGACTGGGATGAAGATAGTCCATGGATGCGGATGTTTAGAAATGCTCGGGTTTGGGTTGGGTAAGGTCTGACTTAAATCCCCCTCAGTAGCATGATTTATTAATATAGTGATTTTGAACTTTTACTACATTATTTGTACTCCCGTTTTACTAAGGGGGAGGTTATATATATCACCTTTTTACTAAGGGGGAGGTTATATATATTTCACTTTTTTACTAAGGAGGGCTATATGTATTTCCCCCCTTAGCAAAAGAAAATGATTTTTATTCCCCCCTTAGAAAAAGGGGGGCAGGGGGGATTTAAATCAGATTCCCACAAATAAAAAAAGCGTAAAAAGGAAAAAAATGCAAAGAGTACTCATCGCAGGCGGAGCCGGTTTCATCGGTTCACACACCGCAGACCTTTTAATGGAAAAAGGCATTAACGTTCGCATACTGGATAATTTAAGTTCCGGTCATCGCAGTAACTTACCCGCAGAGCATCCCTTAATGGAATTTGTAGAAGGGGATATGCGTGATGCGGATAGTGTAAAAAAAGTCATGCAGGGCATTACGCATGTGGTGCATCTAGCTGCGCAGGTTTCGGTTGTCGCATCACTGGAAGATCCGGAGTTTTCCGCACAGCAAAATATCATCGGATATTTAAATGTCTTAGATGCGGCAAAAAATGCAGGTGTTAAGCGCATGGTTTACGCATCATCCGCGGCGATTTATGGTGAGCCACACGCGCTGCCATTAACCGAAGATGTGCCAATGAAACAACTGTCACCCTACGGCCTGGAGAAAAAGTTTAACGAAGATTATGCAGATCTTTATTACCGTTTATATGATTTCACGTCCGTCGGTATGCGCTTCTTCAATGTGTATGGTCCGCGGCAGGATCCTAAATCACCCTATGCGGGTGTAATTGCATTGTTTATGGATCGCATTAAAGATGAGCAGCCATTTGTAGTCAACGGGGATGGTGAACACACCCGTGATTTTATTTATGTGAGGGATGTTGCGCGCGCTAATGTTGCCGCGCTTGAGCTTACTTATCAGGGTGCAGTCAATGTGGCGACCGGTAAGAAAACATCGTTGCTACAATTAATCGATGTGCTGTCGCAAGTCTCTGGCAACAAAGCTGATTTTACCCATGGTGAACCCAGAGAAGGGGATATCATTCATTCACTGGCGGATCCTTCGAGAATGAATAATGAATTAAAGGTCATAGCTGAAACCGATTTGAAAACGGGTCTGGCCAGGCTGCTCGAATCAGTTAAATAGTATTCGTCTCTGTTAGCTGGGCTAATCTTTCGCCTGGTTGACACAAAAGTGTGTGTCAAACGAAATCTCATCGAAAGCCTCTCTGTCTTTAAATTTAATATTTAAGCCCATTTCCATAGTGTGAATATCATAAGCTTTTGATTGTTATCTGCTTAATGCGTTATTTTCTGCTATATAACAGATAGATTTTTATATATTCACTATTTTCAATGCGGTCAAAATAATAATTTAATGCCAGTAATCAATACAAAACGTTTAATGATATTAGGCTATGGAACCATTATTTTGCTTATGGTTCTGGTTATTGTCATCGTGCTCGATCAGATGAATCTGTCTTTTATGCGTATTCAGCAAGTAGTCAATACAAACAATTATAAAACCAGTTTAGTTAGTCGCATGCTGATATCAGCGCGTGAAAGAACCATGAGTATTCAGAAGATTGCCAGTCTGGACGATCCGTTTGAACGCGATGATGAGTTTATGATGTTTAATCGTTATGGGGCAAAGTTTTTAGAGTCAAGGGAGGAATTGAGGCAGCTTGATCTGAGTGATGAGGAGTTACAATTACTCGAAGCCCAGGGAGAAATAACGAGAGAAATTGTTGTGCCATTGCAGAGAAAAATTGCTGAGCTGGCAATGTCTGACCGAATAGAAGAAGCAAGGGCGTTATTGCAGACCAAAGCAATAAAAAGTCAGAATAAAGTTTTTGACAAATTATATTTATTGCTTAATCACGTTGAAAAATCATCCGCACAGGCAGTGCTGGATGTGTCTGAAAATCAGAAAAATTCCAAGACCAAGCTGATATTGATTTTAGTTATCATTATTCTCTGCAGTATCATTGTTTCCTGGTATGTAATACGGCGAACCGGCATAACTGAAAAACAACTTTACAGGGAAAAAGAAAGGGCGCAGGTAACGTTACAGTCAATAGGTGACGGAGTGATTAGAACAGATGCTATGGGCATGATTGAATACATGAATACGGTGGCAGAAAACTTAACTGGCTACCGTTGTGAAGATGCTTGTGGTCAGGTTTTAGAAAAAATATTTCCCATTCGTTCTGATTTGCATGATATTGAATTATTTAATCCAGTGTTTGATGTAACCCGTAAAAAAGTTACGCAAATATCTGACGGTCATGCCTCCTTAATGAATGCCAACAAAAGAGAGTTTGCGATTGAGTATATCGCATCACCCATCAACGATAGTAGTAAAACAATTATCGGTATCGTGCTGGTTTTCAGGGATGTTACGTCAATGCGTGCAATGGCGAATCAACTGGGTTATCAGGCTACCCATGATGGTTTAACCGGTTTAATTAATCGCAGTGAATTTGAAAGTCGAATCGAACTGGCGCTGCAATCTGCACGTATAGACGAAGTGGAACACTCTATGTGCTACCTCGATCTAGATCAGTTTAAAATTGTTAATGATACCTGTGGCCATGTTGCCGGTGATGAGTTATTGCGTCAGTTATCAAAGTTGCTCAAGCAGGAAATAAGAGAAGGCGACACCCTGGCGCGTTTGGGTGGTGATGAATTTGGTGTGCTCTACCTTAATTGTGTTATGCAAAAAGCGCAAAGTCTGGCAGATAATCTACGCCGCACAATTAACGATTTTAAGTTTAACTGGAATAATAAATCCTTCGCTGTAGGCGTGAGCGTGGGGATTGTGAAAATAAACCGGCATGGCAATTTAAATTCAATTTTAAGTGCGGCAGATAGCGCCTGCTATATTGCCAAAGATAAGGGGCGTAATCGAATTCACTGTTATCATGAAAATGATAACGAATCAATTGAGCGTGAAGGGCAGATGCAATGGGTGCATCGTATTGGCAAGGCTTTAGAAGAAAATCGTTTTGTGCTGTACTGTCAACCAATCTTTGATATTGCATTATCCAGTTGCAACCACTACGAAATTTTGGTGCGGCTCATTGATGAAGAAGAAAAAATAAATCCACCAATGGCATTTATCCCGGCAGCCGAACGTTACAATATGATGAATTTAATAGATGGCTGGATTTTTAAAAAATCATTAAAGATAATCAGTAATTTACTGAGTACAACGGAGCATAATACTAAACCCATGTTTGCAATTAATCTTTCGGCTCAGTCGTTGTGTGATGATGAGTTTTTGAATTTAGTACAACAGCAGTTTATCGATAATAATATTTCCCCCGATTATATTTGTTTTGAAATAACTGAAACCAGTGCCATTGTAAATCTTACACGGGCTCAACATTTTATTGATACGCTGAAGAAAATTGGGGTTAGATTTTCACTCGATGATTTTGGAAGTGGTTTAAGTTCTTTTGCCTATCTTAAAAATTTACCGGTAGATTATCTGAAAATAGACGGCGCATTTGTGAGAGATATTATTAAAGATCCGATTGATTTAGCACTGGTTGAATCGATTAATCAGGTCGGGCATATTATGGGTATTAAAACCATTGCTGAATATGTAGAAGATAAGGACATATATGAAAAGTTAAAAGACATTGGTGTTGATTATGCGCAGGGATATTATGTTTCAAAGCCCGTGCCGCTTGAGGGTATTAATCTAAATGAGTCGGATTATTTAAGCTTGTAGGGTTGATGTAAAAGTTATTAAAGTTTTATTACCGGTTGATTAACTCTGATATGAAAAAGGCCTGCACTTGAATAAGTGGCAGGCCTTTTCTTTAACCCAGTATTAAGCGATTAGATAACTGGAACAGCGGTAGACTGGGCTGGATCAAACTCTAACATTCGAGAGCTAGTTCCCGTATTGTCAGGATTAATGTGAATTGATTTCACTAATCCGGTACCCGCAGGACAGTACCAGTTTATTCTCTTAAAGTGTCTACCCAGAGCAGTTGCTGCCCGATCTACCATTATTTTCTGGCATGCAGTGTAGGCAACTCCCTGTACCGTAATATCCTCAATGGCTAACAGGCTGCGAGTGTCTGTAGCAAAGCTGACAAAGTCTGGGGTTGTTCCATCGGCATAAGTTCTTGTTACCTGTGAACCGGTGCCCCAGTTCATGCCCAGTGCCATACTGGTATTGCGAGTGTTGATAGCCGGGCTAATCGTCTGCTCATTATTTAGCGTGACGGTAACACCATCAACTTCAATTGTGTAGTTATCTATTTTATTAAATAAGAAGTCCGTCGTATCGAAGTTAAAATGTAATACCTGATGTCTTACCAGGTTACCACCAGTAAAGCGTTGACGCGTCATTACCGGAGAGCCAGCTACGCTGCGATCAAATGTACGCTCTTCTCTATCAAAACTCGTATCATCTGACTGGGTTACAATAAATATTTTCTTATCCCAGGCTGCCGAGCCATAGCCTGTCCATGAATAACTAACAACCCCCGTTCCATTTTGACCCGCAGGGCCAGCGGGACCTGTAGCGCCTGTTGCACCGTCAACACCGTTGCTACCATCAGCGCCTGCTGCACCATCTTGTCCAGCCAGCCCGTTTAAACCGTTAGAACCATTGGCTCCCGCAATTCCCTGAGGTCCCATAGGTCCAGTAGGGCCCTGTATCCCAGCAGGACCCTGGGGGCCAGTAGCACCCGGTGTCAAACTGATGGTATCAATGCGTGTAGCCAGTTCATTAAAGTTCGCATTGACATCATCAGCATCGGCGACTGCGCCGTTACTAAAGTTTACCAGCGGAGCCGCATGGGCTGTGCCTAAAGCCAGACCTAAACATACAGCGCTCATCGCTGCCCCTGTTTTATTTATTTTATAGTTACTCAATTGCTTAAACCTCGATTTATTTTTTATTTTAAAGATGTATTATTTTAAATATGCATTAATTAAATTATTTTTTATGGTGTTTGGCTTTTCCAGGTGCCGTTACCCCAGCTCAGGCTGCCCCAGTCAGACTGCGAAGCCAGTGTTGCTGAAAAATGGGTTTGCGCTGTGGTTGCATCAACCAGTGTGGGGGTGCCGGGAAGGGCAGCCAGCAAATTGCTCATGCCCGGGTCGGCTGCTAAGTCAGCCGCGTTGAAATTTACAGATTGATTTGTAGCCGCCGTAACAGCCGCTGCTGAAATGCTGATGCCGTTATCCGGGTTGCCATCTTCATCCAGGGTTAATAATAAACGTACGATATTGGTGACCACAGGATGAGTCGCATCGGTTGCTCCGGGTACGAGTGAAAGTGGTGTAATCACCGGGCCTGCGACTGCAGAACCTAATACGATACCACCAATGGAAAAGGTGACGCTTTCACCGGGCAGATATTCATATTCACCGGCGCTATTAGTGGTGCCGGTATAGGTGGGGGTTTCGTAATGAAGCCCCGAGACTGCGCTATCTTCAAATACACCGATAGAGGGTGAGACTGTTGATTGTGGCGGACCACCATCGCCTCCACCACTACAGGCAGATAGCATGATAACTGACGCGCAAAGTGGCAGTAACTTTTCCAGTAACTTTTTATGGCGCATAAAAAAACCTCCTGAGTTTTAAATTATTTAAATTTAATAGTAACATCATAATGAGTATGGAAATATTAGACAATTGAAAAAAAACAATGGAATAAAAATGGAAAACTTTCATGTTTGCTGATGACTGCATACTTTAAGATTTCAGATATAAATGCAGAGCATGGCTTATAACTAAAACTTCGTCCGAAAAAAATCCAGAAATGCACGTACCTTAGCGGGTAGGTGCTTGCGGTTTGAGTAGAGTGCGTAAATTTGTTCTACGGGTAAATTTTTAATGCTGATATCTGCATTCGGCATGACATCAATCAGCTCGCCGCTTTCTAACAGATGCTCTATTAACAGGTCGGGTAACACTGACATGCCAATATGCTGACGTACAGCCGCGAGCATAACGGATACGATATTGGATTTAACTGTGCCTGAAATACTAATTAACTGTTCAGGTGACGTATCTGAAAAAATGAGCTGGGTATAGTTTTCATAATAAATAAAATTGTGATTTTGTAAATCAGATGCGGTTTTAGGTTGGCCGTGCTGTTTAATGTAAGCGGGTGTGGCGCATAACACCATGCGAATTTTTGATAACGGAATAGCGATATAAGAGCTGTCTTTTAAAAAGCCAACGCGGATTACCAGGTCGAGGCGGTCTTCAATAATGTCCTGCACCAGATCATTGCTTTCTATTTCCAGCCTAATCTGCGGGTATTTTTCTAAAAATTCTCCCAGGTGGGGAGCAAGCCGAGTTTCCGTCCAGGTGTGGGGTGCACTTATTCTCAACAGGCCAGAGGGGGTGTCTTTAAAACCGCTAATTGATTGTCCCGCTTCAAATACATCCCGTTGAATCTGACGGGCTTTTTCATAATAAATCAGCCCTGCTTCGGTAAGGCTTAAACTGCGTGTGGTACGTTGCAGCAGACGCACCCCCAGATGTGTCTCCAGATTATTAATCTGACGGGATACGGATGGTTGGGACAGCCCCAGGCGTCGGGCGCTTTCCGAAAAGCTGCCACTATCGGCGACGGAAACGAATACCTGCATTGAGCCTAATAGTTGATTATTTTGCATATTTGCGGTGTTTTTATTTATTTGTAATATGAATAAATCCTATACTAAATTTACGGGTTATCAAAGAAAGTGTTTTAAATGATAATGCATTCATTACTTAAAAAAGGAACGGCTATGGAACATTTTACGATACAAAATAAGGTTGCACTGGTGACAGGCTCAAATCGGGGTATTGGAGAAGCTTATGTGCTGGAGCTGTTAGCGGCAGGGGCAAAGAAAATTTATGCAACGGCGCGGGATCTGGATAGCCTTAATGCATTAGTTGAGAAAAATCCGGCGGTGATTGAGCCGCTATTGTTAGATGTGACCCATGCGGCGCATATTAAATCAGTGGCAGATAAAATCGACGCGTTGGATATTCTCATCAATAACGCGGGCATAATTAATGCCTGTACCTTTACAGCGGACAATGCACTGGAGATTGCTCGCCTCGAAATGGAAACCAATTATTTCGGGCCTTTGCAGTTAACCCGGGCGTTGTTGCCGCAGTTACGCCAGTCAAAACAGGCGGCGGTGGTGAATGTTTCGTCCATTGCCGGCATCAGTAACTTTCCAGCAATCGGGCCGTATTCTGCAACCAAAGCGGCCATACATTCTTATACCCAGGGTTTGCGAGCAGAATTGGCGCAGGCGGGCATTCAGGTTGCGGGGGTTTACCCGGGGCCAATTGATACGCGAATGGCGGACGGCTGGGAGATGGAAAAAGCCCAGCCTGAACAGGTGGCACAAAAAACATTTGCAGCTTTGGTTGAAGGAGAAAATGATGTTTTTCCGGATGATTTTTCAAAGCAGATGTATGCGACTTTTTTAGGACATCCACGGGAACTGGAAAAGGTTTTTTCTGAAATGTTGTAGGGGTGACTGGGGGGCTATGTCAGTGAGTTGAGATTTAAGTTATTAATAATGAGTCATGATTGTCACAGTGTTAACGCCCCTCTTTGGAAAAGAGGGGCCGGGAGAGATTTAAAATGGGAGATTTAAAATGGGAGATTTAAAATGGGAGATTTAAAATGGGAGATTTAAAATGGGAGATTTAACATAGGCGATTTGACATAGGGAATTTAATATCATTCAGGATATTACGCTGTATTTATAGCGTTAAAAACTGAATCCTTTTAAATCCCCCTCAATAGCATGATTTATTAATACAGTGATTTTGATCTTTCACTACATTATTTGCACTCCCGTTTTTCAAAGGGGGAGGTTCTAAATCCCAATCAGTCTTCTCGTCTTCAGAGAGAGTGGCACACAGATTGTACAAGAAAATATTGACAAGGTCATACGCTTAGAGCAAAACTGACTGTAGAGGGGTGAGGTAGCTGAAGCTCAACAAGGTAGGATTTCAGGTGCCGGTGATTTTTTAATCAATTTAGGTTGTAATCATTACTATATTATTTTATTCAAAGATAAATGTGCACTGCCTCTAACTGAGACCCCTGAATCTAACTCTGGTGAATTAAATGTCAAATAAAAAATTATCACAAAACGAAGCTGAAGCCGATGCTAAGGCGGAACGTGAATGGGATGCTGCATATGCCCGATTAGCTGCCAAGCGCAAGCAGCACTTTGAAGATGAGCTAAAAGACAACCCGCCTGAGCCGCCCTGGGAAAAGCACCCCGGGTATTCAAGGTCAGATCTTTTCTGGCGTACCGGAGAGGGTAACCAGTATTTAATGGATTCTATCTGGCCTTATAACCATTACGCTACAAAAGAAGCGCGTCAGCAATATCGCAAAACTCACCCGGAGCCAGAAAGCTGGGCAGGCTGGTATAGCGAATAGGACAAGCAGCTCTTTCAATATCACTTAGTGGTGAGTACCTTTTAAGATACGGGCTTTATCCCGGTTCCAGTCCCGATCTTTTTCGTCTGCGCGTTTATCGTGCAGTTGCTTGCCCTTGGCCAGGCCAATTTCCATTTTCACATTGCCTTTGCTCCAGTACATTTTTAGCGGTACCAGTGTATAGCCTTTCCTTTCAACCGCCCCCACTAGCTTATCTATTTCATAACGGTGCAATAACAGTTTACGCGCCCGACTGGGCTCCGGATTAATGTGGGTGGATGCGGATAGCAGGGCGGTGATTTGCCCACCCAGCCAGAAAATTTCATTGCCCTTTACCATTACGTAGGTGTCGGTCATTTGCACACGGCCATCACGTATGCTTTTAACTTCCCAGCCCTCCAGCACGATACCGGCTTCAAAGGTTTTTTCAATGGTATAGTCGTGGCGGGCTTTTTTATTGAGAGCAATGCTGCCGCCAGTGTTTTTACTGGATTTTTTGTTTTTCTTTGCCATTGTTAAATCTATGAGTTTAAGGTGTCGGTTATTGAAGTAGCGTGATTATACGTTAAATATGCTTCGGATTTTGAAAACGTTTTTTAAAACATTTATTGAAAGTTAAATGTCGTTTACACTTGGCGGGTGAGTCAGGAGCTTGCAGTGCTAAATAATGGCTGATGGATTATATTTGCACTTAAAAACAATAATATAAAAATCATAATAAAAGAAAATTGTCGCCGGGAGTTTTAATGTCTGAAGAAAACCGTAGCTCAATTCATGGCCAGTGGTCTAGCCGTATGACCTTTATTCTTGCGGCCACCGGCTCTGCAGTGGGGTTAGGGAATATCTGGAAATTCCCTTATATCACCGGTGAAAATGGCGGCGGCGCATTCGTGCTGGTATACCTGGCTTGTATCGCGGCAATTGGTGTTCCTATTATGATGGCGGAAGTGATGCTGGGACGTCGTGGTCGCCAGAGTCCGGTGAATAGCATGCGCGCGCTGGCGGCAGAAGAAGGCCGGCCGGCGACCTGGAGCTGGTTAGGCTGGCTCGGGGTGATTGCAGGATTTCTGATTTTATCCTACTACAGTGTCATTGCAGGCTGGGCCCTGTCCTATGTGTTTCGCACCGCCTCTGGTGTGTTTGAAGGCGCCACCGCGGACGGGGTGAGCAGTATCTTTACTGATTTTGTCTCCAGCCCGGAAAGCCTGCTGGCCTGGCATACCATTTTTATGGTGATCACCATGATTATTGTGTCCAGAGGCGTAAAGCATGGCATTGAGCGCGCGGTCAGTTATTTAATGCCGAGCCTGTTTGTGTTGCTAACTATACTGCTGTTCTACGCCATGTCCACGGGCTATTTTATGCAGGGGCTGGAATTTATGTTCTCCCCGGACTTCAGTAAACTCACCGCTCAGAGTGTGTTGGTTGCCATGGGGCATGCCTTTTTCACCCTGAGTCTGGGTATGGGGGCGATTATGGTATATGGCTCTTATTTACCCAAAGAAACCTCCATTGCCAAAGCATCAATGATGATTGCGGCGGCGGATACGCTGGTGGCGCTGATGGCGGGCATGGTTATCTTTCCCATTGTCTTTGCCAATGAGTTGCTACCGGGAGCGGGGCCAGGGTTGATTTTTCAAACCCTGCCCATTGCCTTTGGGCAAATGGAAGCCGGGGTTTTAATCGGCACCCTGTTTTTTATATTGCTGGTATTGGCGGCACTTAGCTCATCTATTTCTTTGATAGAGCCCGCAGTGGCATGGCTGGTAGAAAACCATGGGTTGGGCCGGGTTACCGCTTCTGTCTGGTGTGGGCTTGCCACCTGGCTGGTGGGAGTGGGGAGTGTTTTATCATTTAATTTATGGGAAGCACAAACCTGGTCCCTGAGCCTGTTTGGGGAAACTCTGTTCGAAAACAAAACCTTTTTCGATACCCTTGATGGGTTAACCGCCAATATTATGCTGCCACTGGGCGGCCTGTTTATTGCCATTTTTGCGGGCTGGATGATGCGGCCTGAATCGAGTAAGAATGAACTGAATACACTGGAAAAAGGGTATACTGTCTGGATAAATCTGGTGCGAGTCATTGCACCGGTTGCGGTAATGGTGGTTTTTTTAAATGCGGTTGGTGTGATTGATTTTAATTAATTTAGCTGTGCATTCTTAGACCAACACTTAATTAACAGGTTTACGTGTGACATTAATATCCCGAAATGCGCTGGTGCCATATTCTGTAGCAGAAATGTATGCATTGGTCGACAATATAGAAGCCTATGCGGCATTTTTGCCCTGGTGCCGATCTACGGAAGTGATTTCCAGAGATGAGCAGGAAGTGCAGGCCAGCATTGAAATTGCGAAGGGTGCACTGAATAAATCTTTCACCACCCTGAACCGGTTGCAAGAAAACAAGATGATTGAAATGCGTCTGGTGAAAGGTCCGTTTAAGCATTTGCAGGGTTACTGGCGTTTTGACCCTTTAAAAGATAACAGTGCGAGTAAAATTTCCCTGGATCTGGACTTCGAGTTTGAAAGTAAGTTAGTGGCGCTAGCGTTGGGGCCGGTGTTTAATCAGATTGCCAATTCCATGGTGGATGCGTTCTGCAAACGAGCAGTTGAGGTGCACGGTGAGCGATTCTGAATTAGTTGAATCAGCAATGGCGGATCAGGCAGCACAAATTGACGTTGAAGTTGCCTATGCCCGTGAAGATAAACAGCAGATATTGAGCCTGTTGGTAAAGCCAGGCACAACGTTTGAGCAGGCGGTTGAGCAATCTGGCATATTGCAGATGTTTCCCGAAATTGATCTGAGTGTTAATAAAGTCGGTGTTTTTGGCAAACTGGCTAAAAAAACCGCCGAGTTAAAAGCCGGCGACCGGGTGGAAATTTACCGGCCACTTATTGCCGATCCCAAAGAGGTACGTCGAAAGCGCGAAGCGGATGGCAAGAAAATGAAGAAGGGCGGTTAGGGTTTACCACTCGTTTTGTTTTTCGTCAGCAAAAGCTGACGCCTATGGGGCTAACCGGGTTAGTGGCTATGCCCGCCACCGCCACCACCACTGTTGCCCGGGTCTGCTGTCATTGGGCCATTATCCATTTTTTCATCATGCACGTCTGGCGTATAGGCGCTATCGTCTATTTTAACTAAAGCATCACCATTAAAATATAATGTCACTCTGGACTGTTTAGCCGGTTCATTTCCCGGTTTCTTATAATAAATATAATCCCAGCGATCCTGATTAAACGGGTCTTTTAGGAGTGGTGAGCCGAGTATAAATACAACCTGATTACGGTTCATGCCAGGTTTTAATTTGGCGAAATTTTCCGGCGTGACTTTATTGCCCTGCTGTATATCAATACGGTGCGGGCTGCAACCGGTAACTAAACCTGTGGAAGTCAGGGCGACGAGTAGACTAATAATAATGAGATTCTTTTGCATATATTAATGATACGTATCTAGATTTGGGTATAATGAGGGTTGAGAATAATAAACTAAATCCCCCCCAAAAAACAGCAGGAGTTTAATTTGGAAACCGCTGATTTAAAAAAGGCAGGTTTGAAAGTAACCCTGCCACGCATGAAAATACTGGAATTACTGGAGTCGGGAAGTTTGCGCCACCAGAGTGCAGAAGATATTTATAAAGCGTTGCTCAGTCAAAATGAAGAAATTGGTCTGGCAACCGTCTATCGGGTACTCACCCAGTTTGAAGGTGCGGGCCTGGTGACACGCCATCATTTTGAAGGTGGGCAGGCGGTATTTGAATTAAATCACGGCGAGCACCACGATCATTTGGTGTGCACCAGCTGTGGTAAAGTGGTTGAATTTATGGATGATGTTATTGAACAGCACCAGAATCAAATTGCCAAAGCAAATAATTTTATCATTTCAGAACATAGCTTAATTATTTACGGGCGATGTGGGAATTGTCAGTAAGTAAGCTATTAATTTTACCCGTAAAGTTACCCACTGAGTTGTATGGTGAATACCCATGTTAAATATTCATGTTAAATACCCATGTTAAGTACCCATGTTAAGTACTAGGGCCCGTCCCGACATCACTCATCAATACACCTTTGATGAGTATCTTAAAAAATTAACCACCTTCTGTGGAAACGATGAGAACCTGACCCGTGCCTGTCAGTTAATCTGGGACCTGCCTCCTTCGGAGCAGGACTTACCTAGCGGACTTGAAGTGGCGTTAATTCTGGCCGAATTAAGTGTTGATAAAACCACACTGCTGGTTACTTTACTCGGCGATTTTCGCCTGAATCAAATTGAATTTATAGAAAGCATTCGTCAGGATTACGGCGAAGAAGTTTATCATCTGGTCAAAAAGGTTCGCTGGTTACACGATTTTCATTTTGAAAATATAAGTGACAATTCACCGCAACAAATAGAGCGCCTGCGGCGACTGCTATTGTCGATGGTGGATGATGTACGGGTTATGCTCATTAAAATTGCCTACCGGGTGCAGCGTTTAAGAATGCTCGCCGGAAAAGATACTCCACAACGCCAGCTTATCGCAAAAGAAACCCTGGATATCTTTACGCCACTGGCGAATCGTTTAGGCATAGGGCAGTTAAAGTGGGAACTGGAAGATCTTTCATTTCGTTTTCTTGAGCCCTTAACGTATAAACGCATTGCAAAATTATTAGAAGAGCGCCGAGATGAGCGTGAAACTTATATTAATAATGCGGTCAGTGAAATTACTGAGATGCTGGATGCACATGCTGTAAAGGCGGAAGTTTACGGACGCCCGAAACATATTTATAGCATCTGGAAAAAGATGACCAGCAAGCAAAAAGATTTTAACGAATTGTTTGATGTGCGCGCAGTAAGAATTACCGTGGATGCAGTGGCTGATTGTTATACGGTTCTGGGAGTAGTACACGGGCGTTGGCGACACATCGCGCAGGAGTTTGATGACTACATAGCCAACCCGAAAGAGAATGGTTACCGGTCTTTGCATACAGCGGTGTTCGGCCCCCGGGGCAAACCTCTTGAAATACAGATTCGTACCCGTGAAATGCATGAGTTTTCCGAGTATGGGGTGGCTGCTCACTGGCGTTATAAAGAGGGCGGTGGTGGAGGTGATGGTCTGGAAAAAGGCATTGCATCACTGCGCAAATTACTCGACCCGAATGAAACCAAAGATGAAGAACTTATTGATAGTTTTCACACCGAACTATTTCCCGACCGGGTTTTTATTTTAACCCCCAAAGGCAAGGTTCTTGATTTACCCCAGGGCGCTACGCCGTTAGATTTTGCCTATATCGTGCATACCGAAATAGGCCATCGCTGCCGCGGTGCAAAAGTTAATGGGCGTATTGTTCAGTTAACCTACGAATTAAAAAATGGCGAACAGGTTGATATTTTAACCAGTAATAAAGCCGCCCCGAGTCGCGACTGGATGAATCCGAACCTGGGTTATTTAAAAACTAAACGCGCCCGCTCAAAAGTTAAAAGCTGGTTTAAACATCAGGATTATGAATTAAATATAATAGATGGAAAATCCTGCTACGAACGTGAATTAAACCGCCTGGGCCTGACAAAAGTTTCATTACAGAAACTGCTGGATCATTACCAGCAAACCACCGGCGATGATTTTTATGCATCAATTGGTCGCGGAGATATAACGTCGGGTCAGTTAGCCAATGCATTACACGATGTGTTTTCAGATAAACAGCCAACCATTCCGTTAATTGCAAAACCGGTTAAGTTAACAAAAAAATCACTCGGTGGAGATGACGTTCGCATTCGCGGTGTGGCCAATTTATTAACCACCATTTCTAATTGTTGCAAGCCCGTGCCCGGCGATGAAATCATTGGCTTTATTACCCGCGGCAAAGGCGTGGCGGTGCATCGAAAAGATTGTGTCAATATTATTAACCTTGAAGAAGATAAACGTGATCGTTTAATAGAAGCGGACTGGGGTGATGCATTACAAAAAACCTATACGGTTTCAATTCATGTAGCCGCTTTTGATCGCCAGGGTTTACTCAGTGACGTGAGCAAAGTGCTTAGCGACGAAAAAGTTGATGTGGTTGGTGTGAACACCTTATCGAATAAAGGCGAGCAAACTGCGGATATGACAATCACCGCAGAGATTGCAGATCTTGATCAACTGGGGCGGGTGATGGATAAAATTAATCAGCTTTCAAATGTTATTTCGGTTAGTCGAAGTCATGGCTGAGGCGGGGCGTTAGTCGCAAAGTTCTCAAGCTATCTATCTTAGGCTATCCATCTTAGGCTATCCATCTCAAGCTATTCATCTCAAACTATCCATCTTAAATTATCCAGCGGTAGTCATTCATAAATTTATTGGTAGAGCTTAACGACTACAGCCTTCAAAAAAATCATCAGGCAGAACATAATCTCTGCAAGGACAACTTTCAGAGAAAAAATTGCACAGAAAGTAGAGGATGCTTGAACTTTTTCTTAAAAAAGTTCTGTTATAAGCCCAAAATATCAATTACTATTTACTAACTTCATGTGCACGAATATCAAAAAATAAAAATAAATTATTAAATGAAAGGAGTGAGTCACTATGAAAAAATGTAAAGTTATTTTTAGTATCTTACTGGTGTCTCTAATGTATATGACACCATCACAAGCATCGGAAACAGCAGCATTGACCTCAGACGTTGGCACCCCAACTCCAGATGCACTGGTCAAGGGCCTGTACCCCGGCAAGGGTTATTCACCTTATGCACAGCGTAATTTTCCGAGTAATGTCTATTGGGGAGATACACATTTGCACACCGGGTTATCACTTGATGCTGGCTTGTTCGGCAATATTCTTGGCCATGAAGACGCCTATCGTTTTGCACGTGGCGAAGAAATAACCGCGTCGGGAGGCGTGCAAGCCAAGTTAGGTCGTCCTTTGGACTGGCTGGTCATCGCCGACCATTCCGACATGATGGGTATCGCCACAGACATCCAGAAAGGCACTCCCAATATACTGGCGGATCCGAAAGGTAAGGAATGGCACGAAGGTTTTAAGAAGGGCGGCAAGGCAGCGGGTGAAGCGGCTTTCGACCTGATCACACACTTCGCGCAGATGAAGGTGCCGGAAAAACTCGTCAGTGATTATTCTCCAGGCTCTGAGGTCTACAACAATCTTTGGTACGATATCACCAAAATAGCAGATCGCTTTAATGACCCGGGTAAATTTACGGCCCTGATTGGTTTCGAATGGACTTCAGTCCCAAAGGGTTTCAACCTGCACCGCAACGTTATCCTGCGTGACAACGGCAAGCGGGCACGTCAGGTGCTTCCACTCACCACACAGCCACCTAACGGCACCCAAAATCCACTGGATTTATATAAATGGCTGGCTGACTATGAGAAAAAAACCGGTGGTAAGGCGTTAGCAATTTCCCATAACGGCAACCTCTCAAACGGCTGGATGTTCCCCACTGAAGACACCTATGCCGGTGGTAAGGTTGACAAAAACTATGTCGAATTACGCGCCAGATGGGAGCCGCTGTACGAAGTTACACAAATAAAAGGTGACGGTGAAGCACACCCTAAACTCTCACCTAACGATGAGTTTGCCGATTATGAAACCTGGGCTGTAGGCAATCTGGATATTACTCAGCTCAAAACCGATGACATGCTGCAACGTGAATACGCACGCGAGGCGTTAAAGAACGGATTCAAGCTGGAGAAGAAATTCGGCACCAATCCTTACAAGTTTGGCATGGTGGGCGCAACCGACAGCCATACGGCGTTGTCGACCGCGGAAGAAGAAAACTTCTTTGGCAAATCCACCAGCGTTGAGCCTTCTAAAGGTCGGGTATCGCATCCCTTTGTTAAGTCGAAGCTTGGTGAGATTACCGGCGACATGTTAGCTGCCTCTGGATACCAGGGCGTATGGGCAAGCGAGAATACCCGTGAGGCGATCTTCGATGCCATGATGCGCAAGGAGACCTATGCGACCACCGGGCCACGAATTGCAGTGCGCTTCTTCGGTGGTTGGGATTATAACAACAATGATCTGCGCAGCCGTGCACCGGCTTTCCGCGGTTACGAAAAGGGCGTACCCATGGGCGGCGATTTAAAGAAAGCGCCTAAAGGTAAAAAAGCACCCACCTTCATGGTGTTCGCGCTGCGTGACCCGGTCGGCGCCAACCTTGATCGTGTACAGATCGTCAAAGGATGGATGGATAAAAAAGGTAAAACCCACGAAAAAGTTTATGATGTGAGTTGGTCAGGTGATCGCAAACCCAACAGTAAAGGCAAGTTGCCAGCCGTGGGTAACACAGTGGATCTGAAAGCGGCGAACTGGACCAATACCATCGGCGCTTCCGAACTTGCTACGGTGTGGAAGGATCCGGATTTTAACAGTAAAGAAAATGCCTTCTATTACGCCCGTGTTATCGAAATACCCACACCCCGCTGGATTGTGTACGACAAGGTTCGCCTCGGTGCTGAACTCCCGAAGAATGCAAAATTAATCCATCAGGAGCGCGCTTATACTTCACCGATTTGGTACAAGCCTTGATTGAATGAAAAGTGAAAAATAAATGAGAAATCATTAAGACTTATTTTTTATTTTTCACTTATTTGAAACATGAGATGAGAAAGTATTAAGAGGATAATGACGATGAGGGCTGAAACAAAGAATGTAATACTTATAATGTGTTTAACACTGGTGGTTACAACATCGGCCCTGGCTGAAAAAGTTAAAAAGAATGCCTATTCACCCTACGTCGATCGAGATCACCCTGAGAATGTTTATTTTGGTGATACCCATCTCCATACCAGCATCTCGCTGGATGCTTATGGCGACGGCAATACTAAAGTTGGGCCCGACGAAGCCTATCGTTGGGCAAAGGGTGAAACCATAGCAAGTGATAATGGTATACCCGCCAGAATTTCCAGACCTCTGGACTTTCTGATGGTCGCTGATCACGCAGAGTACCTCGGACTGGTGCCGGGGCTCGGACGCAAAGACCCGCTCCTGATGAAAGACAAGGAAGGCGCGCGTTGGGCCAAGATGATCGAAGAAGGCAAGTTAAAGTCCGATGTCTTCAGCGAGTTTATCCATGACGTTACCGGGAATAAGCCGCGTATAAACAACAAAGAATTTTCTCAGTCAGTATGGGAAAGCATTATTGATGCGGCTGAAACGCATAACCAACCGGGAAAATTCACCGCAATTATCGGCTACGAGTACAGCCCATTCCCCAATGGCAACAATATGCACCGCGTCGTCGTATTCCGCGATGGCAAAGATAAAACGAGCCAGGTTCTTCCTTACTCCGCTTTTGACAGCAATAACCCTGAGGACCTTTGGAACTATCTTGAGAACTATGAGAAGAAGACCGGCGGTCAGGTTCTGGCTATTCCCCACAACGGAAATATATCCGGTGGCAGAATGTTCTCGCTTCAGGATTTTGCCGGTAATCCACTGACGCGCGAGTACGCCGAAAAGCGCATGCGTTGGGAACCGATCTACGAGGTCACACAGATGAAAGGTGATGGCGAGACCCATCCGTTCTTATCTCCCGATGACCAATTTGCGGATTTCGAAACCTGGGACAAAGCCAATCTGGCGATGCTGGAAGCGCATAAGGATGAATACTATAAAACCGAGTACGCTCGTTCAGCACTACAACTTGGAATGCAACAAAAAAATAAGTTAGCGGTTAATCCGTTTAAGTTTGGAATGATCGGTGCCACCGACAGCCACACCGGGCTATCGACGGTCGCGGAAGACAACTTCTTTGGTAAATATGGCAATTCCTTTCCGAGCAAGGAGCGTTGGAAACATGAGTGGCCACCTGTCAAAGGCACCGTGGCAAAGATGTATGGTTGGGAACCTCAAAGCGCCGGACTAGCGGGCGTTTGGGGCTAAGGAGAACACGCGTGAAGCACTCTGGGACGCGATGAAACGTAAAGAGGTCTATGCGACCACCGGCCCGCGGATGAAAGTTCGTTTATTTGGCGGGTTCAATTACAACAAGAGTGATGCTTTGAAGCACGACATGGCCACAATTGGTTATGCCAAAGGCGTTCCCATGGGTGGCGATTTAACTAAAGCACCAAAAGGTAAAGCCCCAACCTTCCTTGTTACTGCATTGAAAGATCCGGATGGTGCCAATCTCGATCGTATTCAAATCATCAAAGGCTGGACCGATGCGAAAAACAAGATCCACGAAAAAATATACGATGTCGCTGTTTCAGACGGCAGAAAAATAAGTAAAGGGAAAGTCAAAAAAGCCGTTGGTTCTACGGTAGATCTTAAAACAGCAAGCTACACCAACGCGATTGGTGACGCACAATTATTGGCGGGCTGGACCGACCCCGAATTTGACCACAAACAGATGGCATTTTATTACGCCCGCGTGATTGAAATCCCGACGCCGCGTTGGGTTGCGTATGATGAAGTGCGCTTTAACATCAAGATGGGTAAGGAAGTTACTCGTGTGATACAGGAACGCGCTTATACTTCACCTATTTGGTACACACCTAAGGATTAAGTTTGTAAAATAGCAATGCTGCTAAACGGAGCGCACACTCGCCCCGTTTAGCATTTTATATATCATGATAAATTCTAAACTCACCACATTGTTACGCGAACCCCTGTTGCATTTTTTGTTAATCGGGGCTGCGCTGTTTCTCGTTTACAGTTTACAAAATGAAGACCTCGTTGAAAACAATCGTATTGTCATCAGCGAAGCTGAAATCGATCGGCTGATTGCAGTGTGGGAAAAAAAGCGGCAGCGCTTACCCACTCAGGATGAACTGCAGGGCATGATCGAACAACAGGTTCGCGAAGAAGTGATGTATCGTGAAGCAATTGCGATGGGGCTGGATAAGAACGACAGCATCGTGCGCCGCCGTCTTGCGCAGAAAGTTGAGTTTATCTCGGCTGATCTTGCAGCGTTAGCAAAGCCAGGCGAAACTGAACTGGCAGATTATCTTGCAGCACACAGCAAACAATTTGAACTGCCAGCTCGAATTGATTTCGTACAGGTTTACATCAACCCCGATAAACATGCAGACAATATTCAGGACTATGTAAAGCGTCTGCTGAATGAACTGACACAGTCTGCTTCGAAGAGTGACATCACAACACTTGGTGACTCACTTATGTTGGGTCAACAACATCAACAGGTGAGCGAACACGATGTATCACGACTGTTCGGCAAAGACTTTGCAAGTCAGTTATTTACGCTACCTTTAGGCAGCTGGCAGGGGCCTGTTACCTCCGGTTATGGGGTTCATCTGGTTCGAGTCGAAAATAAAACTGCAGCTCAGCTTCCTGAACTGCAAGCCGTTCGTGAAAAAGTCCAAAGCGAGTGGTCTGCAAAACAGCGTCGTGTTATGGATGAAGCCTTTTATAAAGGTCTACGTCAGCGTTACGAAATTGTCATAGAAAACCCATCTGAAAAAGACACAGTTGCAAGCACAGAACAATGATACAAAAAACGCTCATCGGTTCTGTTCTGTTTTGTTTAGCGAACTTTTCATTCGCCGATGAGGTTCGTCCCGGTTATCTGGAACTCAAAGAAAACAGCGCCAATATTTTTTCCGTGTTATGGAAAGTACCTGCTAAAGGCAATAAAAAATTAAATCTGCAGGCACAGTTGCCCACCAACTGTATCGATAAAATACCGGCCAACATACAGCTTGTGAATGGCGCCTATATACAACGCTGGATCGTGGCATGCGAAGGCGGCCTGATAGAACGAACTATTTCTGTCGCAGGCCTGGGATCAACCAGTACCGATGTGCTGCTACGTCTGGAATTTATTAATGGCACCTCACAGTCGGTGCAACTGACACCTGTAAACCACTCATACCAGGTTCAGGCTGAAGCCTCCTCTATGCAAATCGTCAACACCTATACATGGTTGGGTATTGAACATATCCTGTTAGGCATAGATCATTTATTGTTCGTATTTGCACTGCTTTTAATCGTTAATGGTAAACGTCGATTACTCTGGACCATTACCGCATTTACCATAGCGCACAGTCTTACCCTTGCAGGTGCCACCCTGGGATTTGTGCACGTACCACAAAAACCCGTGGAAGCCGTTATCGCTTTGAGTATATTATTTTTAGCCATGGAAATTGTGCATGGACAACGAGGACGACCCGGTGCCGCTGCCCGATGGCCCTGGCTGGTCGCATTTATTTTCGGTTTGCTACACGGCTTTGGTTTTGCTGGCGCCCTGGCAGAAGTCGGGCTGCCACAACAAGCTATTCCACTTGCATTAGTATTTTTCAATGTCGGCGTTGAACTGGGTCAGTTATTGTTTGTGGCAGGTGTTCTTTTACTAGGCTGGATGCTACACCAGTTGAAGCAGCCAAAATTATTAGACAGGGCCGAGATGGCAGCCATTTATTCTATCGGTGGGCTTGCGTCATTCTGGTTGATTGAACGACTTAGTTTATTTTAAAGTGGTCAGCAAGTGGATCGCTTCCTTTTACTGACAGTAAATATCCGTTTTCGCTCTGTTTTAATGGTCAAAAAATTCTCAAGTGTCACTTAATGATTGTTACAAGAAGTCTAAAGCTATTGAATTAATTTGTAAGAGCATCAGGGTGTGAATCAATAAATTCAGATCAAAAAATAATACTCTGAGATGATGTATTTATTTTCTGATCTGTTGTCACGGTTGTTAATGTTTACTAAAACGTCTTGCGACCCCGATGAGCGCAGCCATCATAATCCACAAAACGTTCATAGAACCTGTGCCAGCGATCACAACCCCTGTTTCGATAACGGGGTAGCTAATCTCTATGTAGGTATCATCATAATAGCTATCTTCAAGTGGCAGTGAGCTCAGGGACGCGTCATCGTATGGGCCGTAATTTAATAGCCATTCATTGCTATACGCATCGTATAGTTCAATGCGAACATCGTAATAACCGGCGGGGAAGCCATCCGCCAATTCAGTTTCAATTGTGAATATGTCCTGATCACTGTCGGTATAAACTGAGTAATCCTGGCTGCTGGCGTAGTAATTCCATGGGCCGCCTTCAAAACTTAAATAGAGTTTGGCATACACATACGATGTATTGTAAATAGTGTCCGCATCTATTGAAACACTAAAGCGGTGGTGAAAGCCGTCGTAATCGAAATCACTGATTAAGTTAGTCGTAGCATTATAAATCCAGACTTCGTTACTGTTACTGTAGCTAACACTGCCGGTTGTTTTTCCAAGTGCATTGGACTCAGTACGAAAGCCTTCCTTTACCAACGGTGTTAATATGACCGCATCGGCCTGCTTGAGTTGAGCGTCTTTAATGTCCTTATTTATTTCGTTACTGGTGGCGTTACTGGCTACGAAACTGATGGATTTTGAAGCGCGTGTGCTGTCAGTGGTTTGTGCCATAACCGGTGAAGAGATTAATCCCAGTAATATCCAGGGCATCAGTTTTGTTGTTGGTTTTAGTGACATTGGAATTCTCCCAAACGATTTTAAAAATAAACTTAAGAAATTAATATCTAGAAATTAATATTTAAGACTTGGGATCATTTCAACATGGGGTACCTGAACCGGGGCTGAACAGGCGGTTAATTAGAGGACTAAACGGAAATTAAGAAGGGTGTCTTTGTTGATGAGCGAAGCCCCGTAGGGCGAGCCCGCAAGCTATTTTTAGAGGTGCCCTAAAGTATAAGATTTATTTTGGCGCCACCAAGAGCGCTTTTACTGATGTGTATTTCGCCGTTATAGGCATCAATGATATTACCTACAATCGAGAGCCCTATGCCATGGCCGGCGGTTGCCTGGTCGGCGCGTACGCCGCGTTTGAGTAGTTCATTTGCCTGCTCAGGCGCAATGCCCGGGCCATCATCGCTGACACTGATTAACAGTTTGTTGTTGTGCTTCTGTACGTTGATATCTATGTGTTGAGATGCCCATTTGAAAGCATTGTCCAGCAGGTTGCCGAGTAGCTCCATCAGGTCACCTTCATCTCCTTTGAATAGCAGTGTCTCATCGATATTCATGTTAAGTGTGACGGATTTGTCCCGGTAAACTTTTTGCAGAGACTCGAGCATTCTGTTTACGATCGAACTCACATTAATCGATTTACCCAGATTACTGGAACCCGCGGTTGCTGCCCGTTGTAGTTGATACTCAACAATATCGTTCATGCGGCTAACCTGTTCCAGCATGGCATCTTTTTTCTGCTCATTTATTCCGCTCTGTAAAACTGCGAGGGGTGTTTTAAGACTGTGTGCCAGGTCGCCTAGCGCGTTGCGATAACGGGATTTCTGCTGGCGTTCCTGCAGCAGCAGAGAATTAATGTTGGTCGTGAGCCGATCGATTTCCTGCGGGTAGGTGTCTTCAATTTTTTCCTGCTCACCGGCTTCAATAAGGTTAAGTTCAGCGCCGACTTTGCGTAAGGGTGACAGTCCCCAGCGCAAAATAGCGCCCTGGCTAATGAGTAAAAGCAGCGCCATTGCCAACAGCCATCCCCAGAGAGTTTTGCGGTACTGGTTGATTTGCTTGTTAAACGAGGCCAGGTCAGTGGTCAGGTTAAATGTGAGTGGGATATTGCCGGTCTGGGTTGCCCAGTTTACGCCATAGGCAAAGGTGAAATAGGCTTTGTGCGAGGTGTTGATTTTACGAAAGCGTTTTTCACCGGTTTTCAGGCTAATGGGTTGTGGTGGGGTTGCGCCTAATGAGGAGGAGGATTTCCACAGGGTGTTATTTTCAGCACTGGTAATAAATGCATAGACACCGGAACTGGGTAGACCCAGTAGGGCATCGAGTTCACTGGATGGCATTAAGATGCCTGAGTCATCAACTTCTGCGGCGGCCATGAGTGAATAGAGCTGGCTGGTTAACTTATCCCGTAGTGCGCTTTCAGTACTCTCGAAAAAAGCCCGGTCGAGTGCGGCGGCGGTCAGGGTGATAAATATAACCAGTACCAGTGTGGCGCTCAGAATAATGCGTAGATTTAGTGACATTGACAGGTCTCTACCCGTGAGTATTTTTTGGTGAGCATTTTATGGGTAACCATTTTTGGGTGACAATTTCATAGTCTGCATTTGAGTCACCCAGATAAATCATCCAGATAAATCACACAGGGTAAAGCGGTAACCCCGGTTGCGCAGTGTTTCTATGGGTTTTAAGTCGCCATCCGGGTCGAGCTTTTTGCGTAAGCGGCCAATTAACACTTCAATGACATTACTGTCCCGGTCATCGTCATGGGGGTAAAGGTAATCTGCCAGTTTAGTTTTTGAAATGGCTTCACTTGAGTGTCGCATCAGATATTCCAGCAGGCGATATTCAAATGCGGTGACTTCAACCCGCTGATCGTTGAGCAACACCTGTTGTGTTCCCGGATTGAGGCAAAGAGGGCCACATCTTAACTCCGGGGTTGCTGAACCTGAGGCCCGTCGCAACAAAGCTTTCAGGCGCGCTAAAAGTTCTTCAGTTTGAAAGGGTTTTACCATGTAATCGTCGGCACCGGCTTCCAGGCCCTGTACTTTTTCCTGCCAGCGACTGCGTGCAGTGAGAATTAATACCGGCAACGTGTGACCTTGCTGGCGTAGGCGCTGGATAATTTCGATGCCGGACATACCCGGCAGGCCGATATCGATGACCGCCGCATCAATCGGGTATTCGGTGGCAAAGAAATAGCCCTCATTACCATCGGCGCTGGTATCGACAATATAACCTTCTGCTTCAAGGCTATTTTTAATATCGGTTTGCAGATCGAGCTCATCTTCTATTAGCAGAATGCGCATCGTTATCGACCTGAAATAACCTTACCGCTATTAGCATCGATGATAATAATACGTACTTCACCATTGGCGCTTAAGGTTTTTACCCTGTATGTACTGCCACTTTGTTTTACGGCGAGTACCCGGCCAGGGCTAACACCCTGGGCAATACTCACCGCCTGCTGCTTGCTAATACCTTCTGCCAGGGTCTGTACAGGTGTGACAAGTAGAAGCAGGGCCGTCAGGTAAACGGATAACAGGGTATTTTTCATAGCAAAAGCCGTATTTATAAATAGATTATTGCATAGTACCGGTTAACAGTCGGAGTGTAAAAAGATGCCTTGTTAACCGGTAGTGTAATGTTTGCAGAGGACCCTGCGATGAAGCTAGTCATGCAATGTAATATCGACATTATCAGTGCGGATGCCTAATATAAATCTCAGATCATGCAGATTCAGAAAGCGCCTGTGTCCACTATTTCGTACGCTGTAACCCGTGTAACCCGTGTAACCCGTGTAACCATGAACCGGGGAGCGCTGTCTTTGGCTATGGCGATAATACCCATAATTTGTAGGTTGAGCATAATTATTTCTGTGCCCATGGCCGTAATTACTGCGCCTGTTTTGTCTACGATCATGTGGGTAGTTACGGTTGCCGCCGCGGTAGTTTTTGGGTGGCTTTTTGGCGTGATCACCGCGAATCTCTCGTCGGGATTGATTTTTGTTACGGTGTTTATCGACACTCTGAGCATGCGAGTTTTTAAATTTACTTCGTCCACTGTCATCAGCTATAGTAATGCCTGGGGACAGAACAAGCCCCGTTACAAGTACGCTAATCACAGGCAGGGTTTTAAGGGTAGAAAATATTTTCATGGTCATTCTCCAGATAGAGTTATTGTCTCGGGTAATGCCCGATGACCCTAATTTAACTCTGGCTGGCTGAATGAAAGCTGAACGGCTATCAACGGCTATTGATTTAAAGCTTAACGAACATAAAGCTTTATGAATATAGTGAAATAAATATTTGTAATCACTAGCGTCATTCCCGAATGCTTGTGTCGGGAATCCAGCAACTTTTCAGCGTTTGAAGTCACTGGGGAATCTCTGATCTGCGACCAATGAAATATACATGGGCATTCGGAAATGACAAATACGGTGTTTGTTATTTTCATGTTACAGATAACGAGTTACATGTTCATAGTTTGTTATATCAGACTTATCTATAGATTTTTAAAAAGTTAACGGGATAGCCGTGATTTTCAATAAAAATAAAAAGTAAATTTTACGACCAACGACTTCAATCAAGTCTTGTACTTCCCAAGCAATATCTCAAATTCTTTCTCAGGGATCGGCCGACTAATTAAATGCCCCTGCGCAATATCACAACCCAGGCTGTTTAATTTGTTCAGTATTTCCATAGTTTCAACACCTTCGGCTACAACCGATACCCCCAGATTATGTGCCAGATCAATGATAGCTTTTACAATAATTTCATCGTCGATATTATCTGACATGTCGCGGATAAAAGACTGGTCAATTTTCAGCTCATTGACAGGTAATTTTTTCAGGCGACTGAGTGAAGAATAACCGGTGCCAAAATCATCTATCGACAGGTCGATGCCCAGTGCGCGAATACGGGTGAGTGAATCAAACACATGATCGTAATCAGACAGGAACATGCTTTCAGTAATTTCAAAAACCAGCCGGCGGTAAATAGAAAAATCTTTAATTCGAACCTGAACCTGATTTACAAAATCTTTATTCATTAAAGTTTTGGTTGATATGTTTACCGCAATTTTTAAATTATGACCGGCGCTGGTCCAACGATTAATATTTTCGGCAACGGTTTCAATCGCCTGATAGGTATATTGATCAATTAAATTATATTGTTCCAGAGCATCAATAAAAATAATCGGAGAAATGCTACCACGGTCCGGGTGTCGCCAGCGTCCCAGTGCTTCAGCTGAAACCAGTGTGTTCGTTCTAATATCGATTTTTGGTTGATAATAAAGTTCAAACTCATGATTTTTAAAGGCATTATTTATATCAATCGCAAGACTAAGCTGGTTCTCATCTGTTTCGTCTTTCTGCTCCTCGAAAATATGTAATGCGGTGTTATTTTTTTTGGCAATGTTTAATGCGATGTCCGCATGTCTGAGCAGGGTGCTACGATCATTGCCGTGTTTGGGATACAGGCTAATACCAATGCTGGCTTTAATATTAAGTTCGCTGTTGTTAATCGAGTAGGTGGGCTCTAAATCCTCGAGAATTTTTTTTGCGCGTTTAACGGTTTTAGATCGTCCGGTATTCGGCAGTATTAAAATAAATTCGTCACTGCCGAGGCGACTTAAGGTTTCGTTTGAGTTGAGTCCTTTTTCAATGCGTTTACAAAATTCGATTAAAATCTGGTCGCCGTTATCGTGCCCGAGTGCATCGTTTATGGATTTAAAATGGTCGATGTCAATTAACAGAATACTGAGTATTAATTTTTGTTCTTTTGAAATAGAAAGCTGGGTGTTTAACCGGTCGCGCAAGAGTGAGCGATTGGGCAGGCCGGTGAGCGGGTCATAAAGTGAGAGCTGTTCAACTTGATGACTGGATTCTGAATACTTGCGGTTTAACCGTTCAAGTTTGAGCTGGTGATCAATTAAGTTGCTTTGTATATCTTCAAGCTCTTTTACGGCAAGTGCATTCTCGATGGCAATGGACACTATGCCGGCAAACATACTGAGTGTGTTTAAATCCCGCCGGGTAAATTCCAGCCCGTCTTTTTTGTTGATGGCAGCGATGCCGCCGAGAAACGCTTTTCGCCCCTGTAGGGGAACTAAAATTAAAGTACCGGCTTCTTTTTCCCAGAGGGTGCGTTCTTCATCGCTTAGCTCATTGAGTACGCCTCGCCACCAGGCTTTTTTATTTTTCCACACCCAGCCGCATACGCCGAATTCAACGGGCAGGCTTTCGCCAATGATTTTTTCGGTATTTTTTCCGGCACCACTACGATAGGTGTAGGTTGTTTTGTCGTTATCCAGAATGGGAATGAGCAGGGTTTCTGCCTGCACTAAATGCAGAGCTCGTTTGGCGATGGAATCGAATATTTTATTGATATCCAGTTCACTGGCAACCAGGCGAAAGGTTTGCTGAAGCAGGTCGATTTCAGCTTCTCTTTCTTTTAACTCTTTTCTAAAGTTAACTGAATCATTCGGGCTATTGTTTTGTTCTGGCACCAGCAAAACTCATCACTGAAAAGGGTAGTAATAAGTGTAGACTATTAAAAGTGCAGTTATGGTTTATTTAAGTAGCAGGTATAGCAGGATTACATTACTGATAAACAGCGCTGCAGCAATGCTGCGCCAGAAGTTAATGGGGTCTTTTTCTACCAGTGGCAGGCTTTTTTTCATAAATGATTCATTGGGATGAGTCAGGTCATGATAAAACTCGGAGAAGCTGTCGTATCTCAGGCGGTGATCTAAGCGTACGGCCTTTTCCAGTGCGCCATCCAGCCACAGGGGAATCATCGGATTATGTTGAAGTGAGCTGGTGTATTTAATTTTACTGATGGAGCGCCAGTCCAGGTTTTTATCCGACTGATCGCCGAAGGGGAGTTTGCCTGTGAGCATTTCATAGGCGATGACCCCGAGTGAAAACAGGTCTGATTTATTGGAGCCCGCAAGTCCCATCAAGTACTCCGGCGCGGTATAGTTTTTAGTGCCGAGCAATTCGAGACGCTCAACCGGCGAGGCAATTTCCTGTATGCCAGCCACTTTAACCGCACCCAGATCAATAATTTTTACCGTGCCATCTTCCTTAATCATAATGTTGTCAGGTTTTAAATCCCGATGCAGCATTTCCAGTCGATGCAGGCCACGTAAGCCCTGAATAATCTGCTCGATGATTTTGGTGACCTGTAGAATGTCAGGCTGCGGGTTTTCTTCAATCCATTGTGCGAGGGTGATACCTTCAATATATTCAATTAAAAAATACTGGCAGCTGCGTTTGCGCTTTTGCTCATAGGTGACCATCACATTCGGGTGGTACACCCGTTTACCCGCCCATTCTTCCATGTGAAAGCGGTCGATATACGATGGGTCGTCATCGTAATTAACGGATGGGGTTTTCATCAGCATGGTTTTATCTGTGTCGGTATCTTTAACTAAATACAACTGCGAAGTTGAGCTGGAGTGAAAATCCTTAATCACTTTATAGCCATCAATGGTCATCCCCGGTGACAAATCCGGTGGGAAGGGCAGGCGCACTAAATCATTAATGACTTCATTGGCCTGCTGGCTGGGAAGCTGTTCAATGTGAATGATCTGGCAGGTGACATTGTCGTGGCTGCCCTCGGCCAGTGCGGAGCTGATGAGTTGATCTGCCAGTACATTTAAATGCGCCGACTGGCTTAGCGTGTCCTTAATCTGCTTGTCTGACAGATAATCGTGAATGCCGTCGGTGGTCATTACAAACACATCATCCACTTCGAGATCAACGGTTTTGTAATCCAGGTCTAAATGTAAATCAACACCAATGGCGCGGCTTAAATAGTTTTTTTCCTGGGTGATCCAGATGCGATGATCATGGGTGAGCTGTTCGATATTGCCATCGCGCAAGCGATAAATACGGCTGTCACCCACATGCAGAATATGGGCGGTGGTGGATTTTATAATGAGCGCAGAAAAAGTCGTGACATAAGCTTTGGCGTGATCATCGGTGCTTTTGCCATAAAGCCAGCTATTGAGCGCGGTGAGCACTTTAGCGCCGGAGGTTTTAACCGTCCAGCTTTCCGGGGTGCTGTAGTAGTCGCTGAAAAAACCTTTAACGACATATTCAGATGCTTCTTTGGGAAACGCGCAGCTGCCCATGCCGTCAGCCACAATCGCACAAATGCCCTTGTTTTCCAGTAGCTGGCCTTCCGGGGTGACGACACCATAGGAGTCTTCGTTATGGTCTTTAATACCTTCATCGGAGCTTTGGGCGACGTTGATTTTTAGCTGGCTGATCATGGTTGTGTTATCTCATTACTGCATTTTTTAAAAGCATTTTGTCCGCAAATGAACGCAAAACACGCAAATTTTTTATTTAGTTGGTCATAGTTTTGTCTGTATATATACAGTTTCATTTGCTCGGGGTCGGATCCGGTTTTTTCGGCCCTGACCCCAATGCCAGTAAGTTAAGCGTTAAGTCATTGATATGGATAAAAAATAATCTAAATTTTTGTTATGCCTCCCCCTTAGAAAAAGGGGGACTGAGGGGGATTTAAAAACTTCCAGACTTTTAACGCTATTAATATAGAGTAAAAACCTGATATGTTCTAAATCTCCCCCAACCCCTCTTTTTCAAAGAGGGGAGTAATACAAATAAAAAGCCTTGTATTCAATAGCTTAACGCTTAACTTACTGGCATTGGCTCTGACCCCTGTTTTGATACCATCAAGAGTTTTACGGACTCGAACCGCTACCTATCAGAGCTTAGTGGTATAGGTTAAGGAGACAGAGCGCCCATATAATATTGAAAGTGGGCGCGGTCTATCCCCAATGGTGATGTATCTTAACGATAAACAGTTGGCATCGATTCTGATAATTGTTTGTTCAGGTCTCTATCACCTGCACAGTACCATCCGGTAGCACTTCCGTCATCTTGTCTGAGGGTTCTTTTAAAAACACCACGCTTGCCAGAAAAACAAATGCGGCGGCACCGGCAATCACTAAAAAGAAAAATTCAGATGATACAAAAGACAGTACCGTCAAAAAGGTAACCCCGCCCACATTACCGTAAGCGCCCGTCATGCCGGCAATTTGTCCGGTAAGTCGACGTTTGATAAGAGGCACTACCGCAAACACCGCGCCGTTACCTGCATTAACAAAGATTGAGCAGAAGATGGTTACCGCAATGGCCATGGGTAATGACCAGCTGGCATTAATCTGGCTCATCAGGGCGTAGCCGATAATCAGGCAGAACATAATCACCACCAGGGTGCGCTTGCGGCCAAACTTGTCTGAAATCCAGCCACCCGCCGGACGCATAATTATGTTGAGTCCGGCAAAGATAGAGGCCACCAGGCCGGCTCCCGCGGGAGATAGCTGAAAAGTATCCATAAAGTATAAAGGCAGCATGGAAATGATCGCCAGCTCAGAGCCGAAGGTCACCATGTATGACAGGTTCAATACCGCAACCTGGCTGAAGTTATAATGCTCAATTTCAGGTACCTCAGCTTTAAATACATGGGCATTCACCTGATACATGCGAAATGCCTGAAATGCATAAAGGCCGGTGAGCACAGCGTAAATGATATTGGTGACGTCGGCATCCAGCATACCGATATTAGCCGGGCTGAGTTTCCAGGCCAGTACACCGAGTGCCGCGTACATGGGGATGTTCATAACTAGATATAAAATAAAATCTTTTTTGCTGGAAATTTCCAGTGCGCCACTTTTTTTGGGCTTGAAGTAGGTTGAGCCCTTGGGTGTATCATGGGTACTGAAGTAGTAAATAAATGAATAAACAAATGCCAGTACGCCAGTGCTGGCAATCGCATAGCGCCAGCCATCATCACCACCAAACATCAGTGCAATGGTGGGCAGGCTAATTGCGGCGCCCGCACTACCAAAGTTACCCCAGCCACCATAAATACCCTGCGCAATTCCTGCCTGACGTGCCGGGTACCATTCGGAAATCATGCGGATACCAATGACAAAACCCGCACCGGCAAAGCCCAGTAAAAAACGCATCAGGGCAAGCTGTTCAAAATTTTGTGCGACAGCGAAACCAAAACAGAGCAAAGCCGAGACCATTAATAAGAAGGAGTAAATGCGTTTCGGCCCGAAACTGTCCACCAGCATACCGATAATAATGCGGGCGGGAATGGTGAGGGCAACATTGAGGATTAGCAGGGTTTTTATCTGCTGGTCGGTTAGGCCCATGGTTTCTCGCATGGCGGCCAATAAAGGGGCGTGGTTAAACCAGATGACAAAAGTAATAAAGAAGGCAATCCATGACAGGTGCAATATGCGGGTATTGCCACTGAAGGAAAATATCTTGATGCTGTTTGAGGCGCTCATTTGTTTGTGATCCTGTATTAGTAATTCCCGTATGGTTTAGCAATATATGTACCATAATAAATAAATTCATTATAAACAACAAGATGAGATAAAGTTTACGATACAGTTATCATTGGAGTGCACATTATAGGTGCAACTATAATGGTTTTATATCTGGTTTTTGATCTATGCACTATATTGAGCCAGTCAGAGGATATTAAGTGCGGAGCGTATTATAATGCGGCTCTATAGTAATATATTAGTAACTAATGAAATGCTGTAAGCTGGTGCGACGCACCTTTATAGTGCGTATTGGATTGGATTTTAAGCGGCTATAACTAATATGTTTTGTTATTAAAAATATATAAATCAATATGTTATGTTAATAATTTTGTCTTTGGCATGTATACTGCATTACCTGTGTTAATTGTTAATGAATTGCTAAATTCGCCCCATCTTCGGAGTTAGAACATGAAAGAAAAACTAGTTGTTATTGGTAATGGTATGGCAGGTATGCGTACCGTTGAAGAACTGCTGGAAATTGCACCGGATAAATACGATATCAGCGTATTTGGTGCCGAGCCTCACGGTAACTACAACCGCATTCTATTGTCTCCCGTATTATGTGGCGAGAAAGCCGTTGATGAAATCATGCTTAATGATTTGCAATGGTATAAAGACAATAACGTTACCTTGTATAAAGGTGTAAAGGTTACGGATGTTGATCGCAAAGCCTGCAAGGTAATGGCCGATGATGGCACTACGGTTGATTATGATCGACTGTTAATCGCCACGGGTTCTGACCCATTTATTATTCCAGTACCGGGGCATGATCTTCCCGGTGTTATTGGTTTCCGCGATATTAAAGATGTGGACACCATGATTGAAGCATCAAAAACCAAAAAAACTGCGGTGGTCATTGGTGGTGGTTTATTAGGTTTAGAAGCGGCCAACGGTTTAATGAAGCAGGGTATGGATGTGACCGTTGTGCATCTGATGGACTGGTTAATGGAGCGTCAGATGGATGATGTTTCTGGTGAGATGTTAAAGCACTCATTAGAAGAGCAGGGCATGAAGTTTATGATGAAAGCTTCAACGGCTGAGATTAAAGGCGATGGTAAAGTTGAAAAAGTTATTTTTGCCGATGGTGCTGAAATAGATGCAGAACTGGTTGTGATGGCAGTGGGCATTCGCCCGAACATCGAACTGGGTAAAAAGATTGGTCTGCACTGTGAACGCGGTATTGTTGTTAATGACACACTACAAACCTACGATCCAAAAATTTATGCCATCGGTGAATGTATTGAACACCGTGGTTTAACTTATGGTTTAGTTGCGCCACTTTTTGAAATGGCAAAAGTCTGTGCGAATCATTTAGCAGAATACGGTATCGGTATTTACCAGGGTTCTGTTACTTCAACCAAATTAAAAGTAACCGGCATTGACTTATTTTCCGCCGGTGATTTTATGGGTGATGAAACAACTGAAGATATTGTTGTGCGTGATGCACACCGCGGTGTTTACAAAAAGATTGTTATTAAAGACGAAAAGATTTTAGGTGCAGTCCTTTACGGTGACACCATTGACGGTGCCTGGTACTTCCAGTTAATGCGTGAGCAAACTAATATTTCTGATATTCGTGATGCATTAATGTTTGGTCAGGGTCACCTGGGTGACTCGGGACATGGCGGTAATGTTGTTGTTAACATGTCTGACGATGCTGAAATTTGTGGTTGTAATGGTGTGTGTAAAGGTGATGTGGTTAAAGCTATCACTGAAAAAGGTTTATTCACATTAGAAGAAGTGCGTGCTCATACAAAAGCCTCTTCTTCATGTGGTTCATGCACCGGTTTAGTTGAGCAACTCCTGGAAGTGACGCTGGGCGGTGATTATGCTGCGCCGGAAGCAAAACCAATTTGTGCCTGCACTACCCACACTCATGATCATGTGCGCGAACAAATACGCACGCAGAAGTTAACGTCTATAAAAGATGTTTACACGAAACTCGGTTGGAAAAATGAAGACGGTTGTGCAGCCTGCCGCATGTCAGTTAACTACTATGTGATTAGTAGCTGGCCGGAAGAATCGAAAGATGATTACCAGTCGCGTTTCATCAACGAACGTGCTCACGCAAACATTCAAAAAGACGGAACCTATTCAGTTATTCCACGTATGTGGGGTGGCATGACCACGCCAAAAGAATTACGTGCCATTGCTAATGTGGCGGAAAAATTTGATTTGAAAACGGTACACGTAACCGGTGGACAGCGTATTGGTTTATACGGTGTTAAAAAAGAAGAGCTGCCTTTAATCTGGAAAGATTTAAATGACGAAGGTTTAGTTTCCGGTCATGCTTATGGTAAAGCTTTGCGTACAGTTAAAACCTGTGTTGGTAAAGAGTGGTGTCGTTTCGGAACCCAGGATTCAACCGCTATTGGTATTAAACTTGAGCAATTAAGCTGGGGTTCATGGATGCCGCATAAATTTAAGATGGCTGCATCCGGATGTCCAAGAAACTGCGCAGAAGCAACGATTAAAGACTTTGGTGTGGTGTGTGTGGATTCTGGCTATGAATTACACATCGGTGGTAACGGCGGTATTTCGGTTCGTGTAACCGATCTGTTGACAAAAGTTGACACAGAAGAAGAAGTACTGGAATACGCCGCCGCTTTTTGTCAGATCTATCGTGAAGAAGCGCGCTACCTGGAACGAACTGCACCGTGGATTGAACGTGTTGGTTTTACTTACGTTAAAGAAAGCATTGTTGACGATGCAAAAAAACGTAAAGAGCTGGCGCAACGCTTTAAATTCTCGCAGAAAGTTACCCGTTCGCAGGAAGATCCATGGACAGAGCGTTCAACTAAGGGTGTTGATGCTCACGAATTCACACCACTAAAAGTTATTGGTTAAAAAGCTCCCCTCTTAGAAAAAGAGGGGCTGGGGGAATACAAACAAACGTCTTTACTTCATTGTTTTGCAATAAGACTAATGTTTGTTTGAATCCCCCTCTTATCCCCCTTTTGCTAAGGGGGAGGATTAAAAGATAAGGTAAAAAATTATGTCAAACTGGATAGAAGTCGGCGCAGTAGAAGATATTCCTGTACTGGGCGCACGTGTAGTTAAAAGCGGTGATTTAGACATTGCCGTATTCCGAAATAGTAACGATGAAATTTTTGCAGTAACTGATAGCTGCCCACACAAGCAGGGTAAATTATCACAGGGTATTGTTCATGGTCAGTCAGTGACCTGTCCGTTACACAACTGGAAAATTGATTTAACTAATGGTGAAGCGTTAGGGCCGGATGAAGGTTGTACTGGGCACTATGCGACTAAAATTGAAAACGGAAAAATATTTTTAGAACTTAAATAAATATTTCACTTCGTCATACCTGCCTGCGCAGGTATGACAATAATCAATAGCCGTAAAATTATTTTAAACCCGGAGCCCCCTCAAAATGCTGTTTGGCCGTAACAAAAAAAATCCCATTAAAATCGCCGATAAAGGTGTTGTTGAATGGAAATACACAACCTGTGGATATTGCTCAACCGGTTGCTCTATTGAAGTGGGTATTAACGGTGAAGGTCAGGCGGTTTCATCAAGGGGCGTTGGTGGTGCCGATGTTAACCGTGGTAAACTTTGCATAAAAGGTATTTTTGGGCATGAACTTTTTAAAACAGAAGGCCGTGGAAAAAATCCACTGGTACGAAATTCTACATTAGATGAGTACAAAGAAATTGAATGGGATCCGGCGCTGGATGCCATGGCAGAAAAAATAAAAGCCATTCAGGAAGAGCACGGTCGTGATGCTTTCGCGGTGGTTTCCACCGGTCAAATATTAACCGAAGAATTTTATGCCCTGGGTAAATTAACCCGCGGCGCAATCGGCACCAATAATTATGACGGTAATACTACATTATGTATGGCCTCTGCAGTATCCGGTTATAAACGTTCTTTTGGTCAGGACGGCCCTCCCGGTTGTTATGAAGATTTTGAAGAAACCGATTGTTTAATTGCTTTTGGTTCAAATCTGCCAGAACAACACCCAATTATTTACTGGCGCATGAAAGAGGCCATGGAAAAACGTAAGTTTCCATTAATCGTTGTTGATCCCCGTGTCACAATGCTCGCACAATTTGCTGATATGCATTTAGCTATTAAGCCGGGTACCGATGTGGTTTTATTAAATTCACTCGCACATGTCATCATCGATGAAAATTTAGCGGATATGGATTACATCGAAAAACACACCAATGGCATGGAAGAATTTCAGGCGGTGGTTGAAGGTTATGATCCGCAGTCCGCATCAAAAATTTGTGGCATTGATGAAGACACTATTCGACACGTCGCTCGTCTCTATGCAAAAGCCGGCAAGGCCATGTCTATCTGGACAATGGGAATCAATCAAAGTACCCACGGCTCAGACGGTGTAGTGGGTGTTAATAATTTAAATTTAATTACCGGTAATATCGGCAAGCCCGGTGGTACCAGTTTATCAATTACCGGACAGAGTAACGCAATGGGAACCCGTGAGTGGTCTTCCTGTTCTGGTTTACCCGGACACCGCGCATTAGAAAATGCGGATCACCGACAGGAGATTGCAGACTACTGGGGTATTGATCCGGAGTTTTTACCCAAGCAACGGGGTCTGTTTCAAACGGATATTTTTCCGGCAATTGAAACCGGACAGATTAAAGGCATGTGGTTGATCGGCACTAATCCGATGACGTCCATGCCGAACACTGCACGTATACGTAAAACCTTAGAAAAATTAGATTTTCTGGTGGTGCAGGATGCCTACGAAGATGTGGAAACCACAAAGTATGCACACATGTTTTTACCCGCGGCAATATGGGCTGAAAAAGATGGCTGCTTTACAAATACCGAGCGTCGTGTTAATCGCGTGACCAATGTGGCAAAACCATTTGCAAATTCAAAACCGGATCTATGGATATTCAGTAATTTATCAAAGCGTTTTGAAAACGGTTTGAAAATGAAATTTTCTGAAAATGCAGAAGACATGTTTGAAGAAATGAAAGAATTATCGAAAGGTAAAGATCGTAACCTTGATATTTCCGGAATGACGTACGAAAAAATTGAACAGAACCGGGGTCTGCAGTGGCCCTGTCGTGAAGGTGACGAAAAGGGTGCTCAACGTTTATATAGCGACGGAAAATTTCCACACGCAGATGGCAAGGCAAAAATAATCCCTCTGCCATTTGTAGATAATAATGAACGCCCGGATTCCGAGTATCCTTTCTGGTTAAATTCAGGTCGGGTAGTCGAGCATTTTCATACCCGTACCCGTACCGGAAAAATTGGTAATCAGAATAAATTTTCGCCGACTCCCTACATGGAAATGAATCCGGACTCGGCAGCGGAGTTAGGCATAAAGCATCAAACCTATGTGCGTTGTATTTCACGTCGCGGTGATGCGGTGGTGATGGTACAGCTGACTCAAAGAATTCCCAGAGATATGGTTTTTATCCCGTTTCATTTTCATGATTGTGTTAACCGATTGACTTTGGGATTACTTGACCCTCACTCACGCCAGCCTGCGTTTAAACAGAATGCGGTACGTATCGAATTGATTGATCAGAAAGAAGCGGCTCAACGTAACGTGGAAGCGCGTGAGTATTAAAAAATAAAAATCATCAGGTTCGCAAATGAACACCAATGAACGCAATAGATTTAATAAAAACAAAGCGTAATGTGTGTATGCACATGAGCTATAACTTTGCATTTAATCGCGTTCATTTGCGGATAAAATAAACAGTAATAAAACGAAGATAAATTATGTTCCAGCTAAGAAACGACGAACCTCAGTACGCCTTTTTAAAAGATGAAACAGTCAAAGATACCAACTGTTATGACAAACCTATACAAACCGTGGCTGGGGATAGCGAGCTTGCCGGAAAAAGCCTGAACATTAATTTAGATTCGAACATCGGTGATAATCCAAATCGCTACAAGCAACATGGTTTTCATTTTACCGCCGATAACTGTATCGGTTGTCACGCATGCGAAGCGGCCTGCAGTGAAAAGAATGATAATCCTGCACATATTGCCTTTCGTTCTGTGGGTTATGTAGAAGGGGGGACTTATCCGGATTTCGACCGTCTTAATATTTCCATGGCCTGCAATCACTGCGACGACCCGGTTTGTTTAAAAGGTTGTCCGACTCGCGCCTACACAAAATTTGCTGAATATGGTGCAGTTTTACAGGACCCGGATATCTGTTTTGGTTGTGGTTACTGCACCTGGGTGTGCCCGTACAATGCACCGCAACTGGATCCGGTTAAAGGTCAGGTGAGTAAATGTAATATGTGTGTTGATCGACTTGAAGTCGGTTTAAAACCTGCCTGTGTTTCCGCCTGTTTAGGCAATGCTTTAAATTTTGGTGTGATAGAAAACACACCGGAAAATCGAGAACAGGCAAAGGTCGATATTCCAGGGTTTCCGCGCACCGATATTACAAATCCAAATATTCGCTTTCAGCAAACCCGAACCCTGCCAAATGAAATGACCCGCACCGACAGCATGGCGGTTAAGTATCATAAAAATACTGAGAGCGGTGTGTTTGAGCCGGTAGTGGATAAAAAGAAAGGTATTAAACGCAGCTGGAATTTAGCTAAATTACGTTCACGTGAAGATCCGTTAGTAATATTTACCCTGGTTTCACAGGCTGTTATTGGTGCATTTTTATTTATGTTTGTGGGGAATCTTGCGGGCATTGAGGTTATGCAGCAGGTGGTTTCCTCATCAGCTTACTTGCCCATGATATTTGTTATGTTAGGTTTAGAAGCACTTGCATTATTTTTATCAACAATGCATTTAGGTAAGCCTCTGCGTTTTTATCGTGCGTTTAATAATTTAAAATATTCACCAGTGAGTCGAGAAGTTGCGGGTATTGCTGTGTTCTTTAATAGTTTAGGGGCACACTTTTTAGCCGTGCTTGTGTATACGCAACTGGGTGAAAATGCGCTGGCACAACAGACGGCCACATTCTTTGCCTATGCGGCAGCTATATCCGGGCCGATTGCTATTTATTTTATGCATAAAATTTATCGCATTGAAGCGCGGCCTTTCTGGAATCACTGGCAGGTATTAACAGCATTTTTCGGTAATATGTTATCCCTGGGAAGTTTGATTACCGGCTTGTTTTTTGTGCCGTTTTTTCTGTTTAACGATCAGCCGATTACCAGTTTATTACAGATGGTTGCATCAATAATGTTGGCGGGTTTAGTCATTGAAGCTATCGGACATTATTTTCACGCCAGACATTTAAATGTTAAAGGCCGTGAAGGTGCAGTGTCTTATTACGAACAGGTGACCACTTTCGGTAAAACAAATTTATTAAGATACACATTATTGTCAGTCAGTATTATCACTGCTGCAATTTTAATTTTTATTACAGAAATGTCAGTTATTTCATATTTCGTATGGCTTGTATTGAGTTTAAGTGTGATTGCCGCTTCTGTGATTAGCAGAGCGATGTTTTATGTGATGGTTGTACCAACCACAATGCCAGGGGCTTTTTTCTGGAAAAATAAAGGCTTTGAAGAACATGCACGAGAAACTGGTTTAGCGGATGCGGTGCAAGCTGGCATTATTTCCAATACTCATTAAATTAAACATTAAAGAACTAATTTTACAAACTAATTTAAGCGCTAATTAAAAAATTTATATAGGAGCTGTTGTTATGGCGGGAAAAATTTATTACCCAAATATGCAAACTCAAAAAACTTTTGTTGATGGAATAGAGATTTTACTCGATGGTGAAGGTTATCTGTTAGATCTGGATCAGTGGTCTGAAAATTTTGTGAAAGTACGTGCGGAATTTGAAGAGCTTGAGCTTACCGATGAACACTGGGAAATTATTAAATATATACGTCATTATTACGAACAGAATAATGTGCAGGCTCCAGTGCGCGATATGATCAAACATTTCAAAAAATTATGGGGGAAGGACAAGGGTAATACCCGTTATCTGCACCAGATATTCCCCTTAGGCGGACCACAAAAGCAGGGTAATCGTCTGGCCGGTGTTCGCAAACCTAAGGGTGAGCACTAGGGATGCTCTGATCAAGTCTATTATATCCCTGACCTCTGCGCAGGGCGCGACCTGAAGCATTCACCTACGACGTTGCGCTGCTTGTAAAGGACTGGGCCATTCACTGCGAAGCGTCGACTTGTAGTTGAACGCTTCAGATTACGCAGAGACATGATAGACTTAATCAGAGGCGCCCTGGAATTAAACTTAGATTCGAAACAAAATTTAAATGATGGCTGGAGCTCAATCCTTAAATTTTTAGGCTTTTCATTTAACGGAGGTACAGAGATAAACAGTGTAATTCTACAGGCATTAGATGTTCAAAAGGTGAAGCGCTGGAATAATGCAGATCTTTTGCTTATTAGCGATGGACTGTTTAAAGTTGATAATGCGCTTGATGATAGATTATTGCGGACTAAAAAATCACTGCAAATTTTTGGGATACAGCTCGGCAAGTGGCATTCAACATCTCTTCGTGATATTTGTCACTCAGTATTTCATATCTCAGATGTATAATAATCCTCTGGTAATAAGCATATTAAGTACATTAAAAGATACTGATGAGTTCATTAGTCTTTATCAGTTAATGCAAATATTAGAAAAGTCTGGTTATGACTTGATTCGATGTAAGGCTGATGAAAGTAATGAAGTAAAAATATTTAGAAAAAATTTTATTGTTATGAATGCACTGTATGAGCTTAATTCAGATTTGTCTGGTTCGGGCTATCGTTTATTCATTTCATCCTTAAAAATACAATTACTGGTTGATGATAATGGTTTAACAGCTGAAGATCAGGCTACTGAGGCGGCATTAAGTAAATATTATCTTGACTGGGATAATTATCATGGGACTGATAAGGAAGATGTTGACGCGTTACTGAACAGTTTCTGGGAGAGTTACAAAAATTATAATCATCACCCGTATGGAAATGATAAACGGTTAGACTCTTTGGATGTACTCGGGTTAGAATCCTCAGCAAGCTGGAAAGATATTCAGCAAGCTTACAGGCAACTCATAAAAATTTACCATCCAGATAAGGGTGGAAATAGCTTGAAGTTTATTCAGGTCAGGAAGGCATTTCTGATTCTAAAACTCACACATAATGTAAGTTGTTGATTGACTTATCATTGTATGTTTTTCTTGCATTAAAATAAATAAAGTAGAGTTTTCTTAAATATTAATATTAGTAGTTTATTATTAATTAACTATAACGGTGGTTAAAAATGACATTAAAAGATCGTTTTATGGAAGCAGTAGCCAGTGGGGAGTTAGGTGAGGTTGATGGTTTTGGTGCAATTGTTAGTTTAAAACAATTTAAACACTATTTTAATGATGTTACTTCAGATTATATAAATTCTTTTTTACCGGCAGCTGTAATTGAAACAGGGCAGTACAGTACGACACATACGAAATTCTTATTCCGAATAAGAAAAGGCGTTTACCGAGTTCATCCTGATGCCATTGATGAGTTTAACGCATCAACTTATATTGAAGATTTATCGGTTGCACATCTTAATAATAAAGTTGAAGAATCAATGATTCACTATCAGGCTTATCTTATGAGTTAACTGTAGAGCTTTTTTTCAATATTCAAATAAAGGCCACTTCTTAGGATGTGGCTTTTTTGTTTATACTGATAAATTGTGATTTTAATTTTGTCATTATAGTCTGCGTTATAAAATATGTTATATTAAATTAAACCATTAGATAAAAAGTCATTAATTTTGAATAAACAATTAAACATAAAAATTATTTCTTCAGTTATTATTCTATTAGCCGTGCTACTTTCACATTCAAGCTGGTTTGATGATCTCGCAAAAGAATACACGGAGCAGGGAATTAAGCGTACGCTTATTACGTATGCAGTGTCGAGAAGTTTAAATGGGGTTATATCCGTTGCCCAGGGAACTGAGGTTGCGCTATCACCCGCAGGTGTCGGGCTTACTTTTGCGCCGGGACAGATACTTGATCCGGTAAACGATTTAATTGAGCGATTTTCCTGGGTTGTCATGGTTAGTGGGTCTTCCTTAGGCATTCAAAGATTATTCCTTCAAATTACATCATCTTCAGCCGTTATCTGGTTGCTATCTGTGCTGAGTATCATTTATTTAATATTGCTCTGGATGACTGTACATAGTGAGACAGATGAACCAAACTATCGAAAATGGCTATTAAAATTAGTTGTGATAATTGCTTTCATTCGCTTTTCTGTACCATTGATGGCACTGATTAGTGAAGGTGTTTATGTGAGTTATTTACAGCCTCAGTATGAAGAAGCTCAACAGCAACTTGAAAATGCATCTACTCAAATCAAGTTAATAAATGACTCATCTAGAAAAGCAGTTAAACAAAATAAAGATGATGGTTTATTTGGTAAAGTTGAGCAATGGCTTGATGAAACCAGGCAGAGCCTTGATGTGGAATCACAGATGAACTCATTAAAGCAGGCCGCTGCGGATGTAAGTCAGCAGGTAATTAATATGATAGTTGTGTTTGTAGTGCAGACAATTATTTTTCCACTTTTATTTCTGTGGGTTTTTCTGAAGGCCGCGAAGGTAATAATTAACAGAATTTCTATTTAAGGGCACCTCTAAAAATAGATTGTGATTAATTTTTATGTTAGTACTAAGGCCTAGCAACATTAAAGTCCGCTATGTCTAATTTGTCGTTGGCTGGATTTTATTTTTTTTGATTCGGTATTATCAATGAACTGATCTAAAAATTTTGGTCGGCCTTTAATGCCTGATATTTCATAGTCACTTAGCAAGGCATTACTTACTTCCTGATTATCAAGTTTTAGGGCTTTAATCATTCCTGTATGAAGCAATGAATAAAGTCGATCCAATGAGATTTTATGGGTCTGACCGGAGGTTTTAAATATCCAGTCACTCAACGATAAAAAGTTATAAAATGCATTTGTGGCTAAGAGCGTGTTTTTTGTGTTATTAAACCGGCCTGAATTAATAATCAAATCCCAGTAACGGGAAAAGCGACTCAGGCGCTGCATGTTTTCAAAATTGATTAATGTATTGCTTAATATATTATAGGGTGGCATGGGATTGTATCGCATGTCGTATTTATCGGTGTGACGAATTATTGGTGTGCCTTTCAGACGTTTTAAAATACCAACCTGAATTTCATGGGGGTTCATCACATAGAGCTGGTTGAGGCCTTCAGCAAAACTTTCAATCGATTCGCCGGGTAAACCAATAATTAAATCAGCATGAATATGTGCATGGGAGTGATTTCTGATCCAGTTTAAATTATCAGTGACTTTTTGGGTGTTCTGTTTACGACTGATAATGGTTTGCACTTCAGGATTTAGGCTTTGAATACCAATTTCAAATTGTAGGCTGCCTTCAGGAAACCTGCTGATTGTGGTTTTTAGTGAATCCGGTAAATGATCGGGAATTAATTCAAAATGTAGAAAAAGATTCTGACTATTATTTTCGTCCATTTTATCCAGAAAAAATTCCATAATACAAATACTGGTGGTAGCTTTTAGATTAAATGTCCGGTCGACAAATTTAAAGTGACGCACGCCTCGAACAAAAAGTTTTTCCATTTCGGTTAAAAAATTATCCAGATCAAATGGGTATACGGTTTTATCCAGTGATGATAAGCAAAACTCGCATTTAAATGGACAGCCTCTTGATGCTTCTACATAAATAACCCGGTTAGCTACATCTTCGTCATTGTAATGTTCGTAGGGCAGTTGTATTTTAGAAAGTTCAACGGGTAAAGGGTGGATAATTTTATTTAAGGGTTTTTTATTATTATAAAGGTCATCGCAAAGTTCTTTAAATGCCAGATCAGCCTGGCCGGTAATGACATAATCTGCCCAGCTGACCAGCTCCTGCTCTTCATATTCATAGCTGACTTCAGGGCCACCCAACACGATACAAATATCGGGAGAAATTGTTTTAAGTAACTTAACCAGTTGCAGGGTTTCCGTGGCATTCCAGATGTACACACCTATGCCTATAATTTGAGGGTTGCGCTCCAATAAGGACTCAGCAATATCCAGTACCCGGGTATTAATATTAAATTCAACCAGCTCAGTGCTGTTTTGCAATTTTTCCATATTGGCATATAAATATCGCAATCCCATAGATGCGTGAATATAACGGGCATTGAGAGTAGTGAGGATGATTTTGTGCACGGTTAAGAGTGATTCCTGCTGGTTGGTCATATTTTCAGTCATAAGTATAAACTATACGTGATAATATAACCCGTATTGATATTTCTAATAATCGTCATGAGAATTTGTTTTATGAAAGGTATTACCGTCGATGGTGACTCATCCGTAGTGCAACATAAATTCGCTGTGGTTTATGCACCCAAACGGTCACTCAAAAAGTCACGTGGACGTTTTGCTGAGAGCTGTGTTTTTATCTGTGAAACCGAACTGGATGCGATAGATGAGGAAAATGTGGCAAAGCATTTATATGCAGCAAAAGTCATTGGGCCATCAAAGTCTTCAGAAGGGCAGAGAATCTATTATCTCGATGACTGGATTGATACATCCATAAAATAACTAAACAATTTTATTATCTAAAGCAACGAATACTCTTCATCAATATTATTAAATTATGCACACTCCATTTTCATCGCCGCAATATTTTCGTCAGCAGTTTAACCAGGGTCTTAGCCGGCTACTGGAAAAACAGCAATTAGGGACATTTATTTTATGTCTTGCGAATGCCACCAATGATGCTGAGTTGTTTGAACAGTTGAAGCACGCTTTGCAGGTTCAGTATGATCTGTTATTAAATAAATATCACGAGGCCTTAAATTCAGGGATTCAAATAAATACAGTTGAAGAAGATTTTCTGGTTTTTCTTAAATTGCATATGCTGGGTTTTGATAACATACAATTAACCCAGCTGCGAAGTGAGTCTCACTGGCAGTGTCAGTATAACCAGCTTCGCTCATTTCGCCCCGCGCGTATAAGTGGTTTTCAGCATAACGGGGAAATATTTACAGCTTTTTCTGAAAATCAGTTTAATTTTAATAAGCCTTTTATGACAAAAGAATGTTTCTGGTCGGGCGATTATAATAATAAAAAACTGGATTTATTTTACAATAAATATCCCTTTTGCGATATGCATGGTTTAATTGTTCCGCAACGAGAAGATTGTTTTCCACAGTTTTTATTTGAAGATATGCATGACTATATCTGGCAATTAAGCAGTGATTTAGCAGAAACCTTACCCGGAGTCGCGATGGCCTATAACAGCTATGGCGCTTATGCATCTATTAATCATCTTCATTTTCAAATGTTTATTAGTCAGCAGGGGTTGCCTGTCAGTAACAGCTGCTGGAAACATAACGGGGGCGAAAACAATTATCCGTTAAAAGTTTGTGCCAGTAATAATCAGGCTGAAAGTTGGCAAATTATAGATGAGCTGCATCATAGGAAACAGGCCTATAATTTACTGTATATGCCGAATAAAATTTTTATTATGCCGCGTCAGATTCAGGGCAGTATTGATGTGCCGACGTGGAGCAGCGGTTTTACCTGGTATGAATTAAGCGGAGCGATGTTGCTGTTTAATAAAGCAGATTATAATGCGTTAAATGATATTGAAATAAATCGTTTATTAAAACAACATTCAGTTTAATAAATTTCAAGGGTAGTTGACTTAATACAATGCCAGATGGCAGTCAGATGAAATATTAAACCCGTTGTTTAATAATGTCCGCCACCCGAAATGAATTGGCATAAATCGTCCAGGTGTAGGGCACACTGCCACCGGTTGGCATAAAGCTGCCATCAGTTACGTATAAATTATCGACATCATGTACTTTACAATCCGCATCTAAAACGGATGTTTTTATATCATTCCCAAAACGACAGCCTCCGGCGACCAAATTGGCTGGTGGGGAACCACTAACACTGGAGCGAATATTTTTCGCCCCCATCTGGTGTAAAACATTCTCCGCTTTTGCAGATAAAAATTCACCCACTTTTAAATCATGTTCATGATAGCCCAGCCTGACTTTTGCAACTGACGATCCCCATTTGTCTTTTGTATTTGAGTCTAAACTCACAAAACAGTTATCTGTGGGTAACCAGTCATTGAATACTTCAAAGCGTAAATCCTGTGAAGTCGTAAACACAGTTTTTAAATCACGTTTAAGATTATGTCCCCAGTTTAAATTACCATCGTCATTCCATTTTGAATTCATGGCTTTTGAAATAGGGTTCGGGTGGCGTAATAAAAAGTCAATAACACCGCCTTTGGCTTTTCCGCCAAATTCTTTATCATCAAAATAGTACCAGTCCTGTAATCCACGGTTTACAAAAGGTCCACGGGTTTTCATGGCGCTGGCAGTTAGTTTATCCATTTCGCTGTAATGAAATTCACCCGTACCAGAACCACCGGCGGAAAACAGTAAATTTTTTCCGAGTTGTGAATAATTATTACCTAAACCGTGGGGGTGTCTGGGCCCATCTGAAGCAAGTAATAACCGTGAGGTTTCGATGGCATGGCAGGCGACAACAAAAATTTTGGCTGATACAGATTTCTCTTTATTGTCCGCATCATAATAAAGGGCTTCTACAACCTGACCTTTGCTATTGCTCTTCAGTTTATATACTTTACTGTTGGGGCGAATTTCACAGTGACCAGTGGCAACTGCGTCATCTAATAAAGCCGCACGGGCACTGCCTTTAGCGCCGGAGTGGCAACCATAGCTGCCGCAGTAACCGGAATATTCGCAACTGTTACGCTTTTCTTTTGGGGTTGATAAAATGGCTCGAGGCGTGGGCAGCGATGTCAAATTGAGATCCGCACAGGCTTTGTCAATTTTGTTAACGATGGGATGCTCATTGGTCGGCGGGTAGGGGAAATCTTTTGTCGAGCGGGGCTCCTGATGTTTATGCGCAATAATTTTACCGGAGATACCAATTTCAGTTTCGGCTTTTGTAAAGTAGGGTTCCATGTCGTCATAGCTGATTGGCCAGTCTACAATGTTAGCGCCTTTAATCGGACCAAATTCAGATAGCAGTCGAAAGTCTTTAGGTTTAATACGATAAAAATAACCGCTCATAAAATTAGAAGAGCCACCCACAACATTACCATTCCAGAAATCCCAGCCGGATTCTGAAGTGGGTTCACTCGACCAGCTACCATCATTGTTTTCTTCTTCGAGAACATGCTGTTCATCTTCAAGTTTCGGTGTGTATGTGCTGTGCCGACAGCAGGCCATTTCATCCTTGGTGAAATCTTTCTCTGTAAACCACGGGCCTTTTTCCAGTACCAGTACAGATTTCCCCTGTTTTGATAATTCGGCAATAACCGGCCCAGCACCGGCACCACTGCCAATGACGCAAATGTCATAATCCTTGTTCATGACGCGGCTCTGCGGGTTTGGTTTCTACGACGAGAGATAGCATTGGTTTGTTCGCTAAGTTTAAAATAGACCTGTTCGGTTGTAGGCGTGGGGAAGCCGGGGATATGCTCTAACCACTGCCAGCCTTTCTGATCTTTATTGCCACCGTAAACCGGATCACTTAATAATGCTTCAATCAAATAGGTCATCATTAAATTTAACCAGCGACTACCGGCACGGCTACCTTCTATTTTTCGAAGAACGCTTTCTTTATCGTTCGAGTTTAATTGTATAAAATCTTTTTTATAATTTTTTACCGATAAATCATTTAACCAGCTGACACCTTTGATAATAAATTCTTTTTCTTCCGAATCCGTATCCGGCGCATCCAGCATATTGCGTAAAAATCGCAGGGCGTAAATGTCTTTTGCACCCGGCGATGTGTCATCCGCGGGGAATAAATGTTCCTGCACTTCGGCAATACTTAACCATGGGTCGCTGAGGTTTTTATAAACGAGATCAGGTGATTGACCTAATGTTTGAAGATGTGAATTTTTATCTGCCTGGCTGATGAGTGGCCAGCCAGTACTAGCGAGTGCAATGATTTGTATAAATTGACGGCGGTTAATGGTTTGTTTATTCATATTTAGTTTATTATTTTGCTGATATGTTTTTGGGCGGATTATTTTTTATATTCCAGCGTTTAAAAAATCCCAGAAAAGCCTCTCGCGTATATTGTCCATCTTTAAGAAATTCAGCGGTATCCTGTGACCATAATACACTACCATTATATTCAGAAACATACATGTGCGGATAACCCGGAGGTTTTGGAAAGGGTTTTAAAAAATCCGCATTATCATTTTCATCGCTGACATTGATTTTAAGCATAACAAAAGTTTCATGCAGTTTTTGTTTTATATCCGGGTTGGCATTAAAAAACACATCCATTTTTTTGCACCAGGTGCACCAATCGCCCCCCAGCTCAATTAAAATTCTTCGATTTGTGCTGGTGGCTAGCCTAACCGCCGCGGCACCATCTTTAAATGCATCCTGCCTGATATCGTAGTGGGTGCTGTATTTAGGCAGTAAATGCGTGTCAGTTAGTGCGGCAGAAATATTTAATGGCAGTATTAATAAACAGATACTGGCGATAAACAGCTGCAGTGTAAATTGAGGTCTCGTATTTTTCATGGGCTTATTGTACTATTTTTGTATTGCAAATATAGATCACTGTATTGGCAATTGGTTTCATGGGCCTGATTTATTTTTTCATAAAACACTAAAAGGTTGTTGAGTATGCCTGCAAAGCTAATGATTTTACCCAGTAAAGACAGTAAAAAAGTTCGATTACTTAAAATACCGGAAGATTACGAGGAGCATGAAGTATACCGTGCAGCCACCGGGGCAATAGGGCGAATTGAAGATAATCTGCCAGGCTATGACTGGGATGATTTAATGGAGGAGCTTGAGGACATGGGCTTTGAGGAGGTTAGCTTTGTGCTTGGGCCAGAGTTATAGTATGTCCAGTGTTATCGTTTACTGTTATCGTTTATTGTTATAGTTTTTAAATAACACGGGCTTTATTGTCAATTAAAGCAAATACTCTAAGTGCTATACTCAGGTATAGCATTTTAGCGTTTTATTTGCGGTGAAAATTTTTGTTTTCAATCCAGTACCTCAACCGCCATCCCAACCGACAATTGTCCCGAACCCTCAGCAATCACATTCTGCCCAAAGAAAATTTTGTTTTCCCGCATCCGATAACCCGCCAGTGTGGTAACCACTTCGGCGGTTTTTTCAGCGGTTTGCGGGTTGATGCTGGGGATCGAACAGCGACTACAGGGTTTTACCAGACGGAATGTGATGTCACCTATACGTATTTTTTTCCAGTTATCCTCCGCAAAGGCTTCGGTTCCCGTTACCACCAGATTGGGACGAAAGCGCTGCATCTCCACCGGGGTCTTCAGGCGGCCGTTTAAATCATCCAGTGAGCCCTGGCTAATCAGCAGGTACGGAAAGCCATCGCTGAAGGCGGTGATATCCCCCTGTTGAGCGTAACCCAGATCCACCTGACGCTTTTCATTATCTGGAAAGTACACCAGACGTGTCGGGGTTTGCAGGAAGCGACTGAACCATTCGGCCGCCTTCGGGCCACAATCATGGGCATTGCAGGTGTCACCCCAGACCGTTGCTTTTAACAGGCTTTCAGGCGCTTTTACAGGCACCGTGAGTGGTGTCATATCAGGCGCGAAGATGCTCAGGTTTGCGTTGTCCAGATTTATACTCTCCAGGGCGCCCTGAATCAGGCACATGCGCGGATGCTTACGCTGGGTAAGCATATAGCCCTGCGCATCAATGAGCATCCAGCGACGATCCATTTCCAGACCAAACGGACTTATGCGGGCTTTTTGCAGACGTATTTGCGAGGTTGATTTTATCGGGTAAATAGCCAGTTCGGATAGCGTGATCACTGGGCGATCACTGGGTGTTTTTGCACTGATTTAACATGTTGCGTATTTTATCAGCACCGAGCTGACGTGCCAGCTTAATATTGGTGTCCGGAATTTTAGCGGTGTCCGGGTGGTTTTCAATGGCGCGTTGCATACTGTCTTCACGTATTATGTGCAATGTAGGGTAGGGTGAGCGGTTTGTGTAATTTGAGGCATCTTCGACTTCAACGTCAGCAAAATGGTAGTGCGGATGAAAATGTGCCAGCTGATAAATTGAGCGGTAACCCAGCTCCTCAAGCAGCTGGTTGGAATAATCTATCAGGGCTAAAAAATCCTCAAAGTCATCGACCGTTTGATCGAATATAAGCAGACTGGTTTCTGTGTCGGCATGTTCATCCAGATATTGAAACTCTTCAGCCAGAATATGCAGATTGGATTGCATATCAGTAGCATCAGAAACCCGGTAGCGAATGCTGTTTTTTTTAAATTCCTGGTTCGCAAACGGACAGAAATTAAGCCCGATAATAATGGATTTTAACCAGCATTGGGTTTGTTGAATAATTTGTTCGGTTGAGTAATTTGTGTTCAATGTATACAGTCTTTTGATGCTGAAAACCCATTAGATCAGATTGATCATAAATAAACCAGTTTTGTTTCTCAATGGTTACATGTTGATAAATATAATGGTTAAATGCGGGTATGTGGCCAACAGCAGAAAAATTAACAAGCGATACAGAGATTAATCGCTGGGATGAAAAATTTTCACCGTTGCTGGAGCAATTTATTGAAAGTGAAAAAATTGATGGCAAATTCAAGTCATCTTTTAAAACGGTTTATTTGCCCCTGGCTAAATGGATAGAGAGCAAACAGGGAGCCGGGCCCGTAATTATCGGCATAAATGGCGCGCAGGGCTCAGGTAAATCCACATTATCAAAATTGCTGGTAATGGTGCTGGAAAAAATCTTTAATAAATCGGTTTTGCATTTGTCTATCGATGATTTATACCTGTCTCGAGATAAACGCTTAGCGCGTGCAAGTGCTATACACCCGCTACTAAAGGTCAGGGGTGTACCGGGTACCCATAATACGGATCTTGGAATTGAAATACTAAAAAGCATTAAAACTTCATCGGATTATGAAATAAAGTTACCGGTTTTTGATAAGGTGATAGATGATCTACTACCTGAAAACCACTGGTGTTTAATTCAGAAAAATATAGATATCGTTTTATTCGAAGGCTGGTGTGTTGCAGCAGAGCCTCAAACAAAAGTGCAATTAAGTACGCCGGTTAACTTACTCGAAGAAAAAGAAGATGCGGATTGTTGCTGGCGTAGCTATGTGAATAAGCAATTATCAGATCAATATAAAGAATGGTTTTCATATATAGATTATTTAATTATGCTTAAAGTGCCGGATATGGAGTCGGTTTATGAATGGAGGGAATTGCAGGAAAAGAAATTAATACAAAGCCGTCAGCAACATAATAAATATGCAATGAGCGAACAGCAACTAAAAAAGTTTATAATGTACTTTGAACGTATAACCCGCCAATGTTTGGGTGAAATGCCCGCGCGGGCAGATGTGTTACTTAATATTAATAAAGATCATCAAATTACGGCTATTAATATCAAGGGATGCTCTAAATGATCTAAGTATTTTAGACTTAATCAGATCATTCAGGGTAAACGTCTCAGCTAGAAGCCCTAACGGCTTACAGGGCCGGCAAATACATCAGCCGACTTTAGCGTACTCAAAATTGCGTTCAAAATTAGCTTTCCAGGCGCGGAAATCAGAGATTACGTCACCGCGTTCTCTGAGCACTAAAATAATATGAAACTGGCCGCGACTTGAGGGAAGTCTCCAGCGAACATTACCGGTTAAGCAGTAGCTTTTTTCACTGTCATCCAGTGATACAACAATATCCAGTACTGAATCAATCTCTATGGGGGTCGAGACTTCCAGACGAATGCTAAGGGGCGACATTTCAATCGCGGTGGTTTTCATGGTTTTGCCAAGCAGAGATGGGTTTTCTGAAGAAAATAGTATTTTGACGTGGGTGCCTTCTGCGGCGACGAAGTGGTCTCTACTATGTTTGTTAAATAACCGTTGAGCAAAATTTTTCATTATGGTTCCTGCTAAATAAGTTCTAGTTAATGTGGGGTCTTATTAAGAGGTTTATCATTTATGCTGCTGGTGTAGATTTTTTGACTGCACTAATTCAAGCACATGAAAATGGAATAACAAGTTGGTTTAACTCGTTTGGGTTAGGACTGTGATTTGCATCACGCAAGTTTTTACATATGGGGGAATAAAATTTATTGCATAAATGATGACAACAGATTAAAAAGCGCTAGTATGTTATTGAATAAACAAAGAATAGTGGTATGTATTTAGAAAAAATCAAATTTATCAGCTTGCTGGGTATTTTATTTTGCCTTGCGGCCTGCTCAACGGCTCCACCTAAAAATATGGATAATAGCTGTGCGATATTCGAGGAAAAAAGCGGCTGGTATGATGATGCGAGCGACAGCTTTAAACACTGGGGGGTGCCCATCCATGTTCAGCTGGCAATTATTCATCAGGAGTCCCGCTTTACCCATGATGCGCAGACCGAAATGGAGTATTTTCTATGGGTAATACCTATCGGACGTAAATCCACCGCCTATGGTTATGCACAGGTGAAAGATGCCACCTGGGACTGGTACATTCAAGCCAGCGGCAATTCCGGGGCTGACAGGGATGATTTTGGGGATGCGGTGGACTTTATCGGCTGGTATGGTAAAAAGTCCTATGACACCTTAAAAATATCCAAATGGGATGCGTATAATCAGTACCTTGCCTACCACGAAGGCCACGGTGGTTTTAAGCGCCAAACCTATCAGCAAAAACCCTGGCTAATGAAAGTTGCAGCGAAGGTTAAAAAAAATTCGAGTCGTTACGCGGCACAACTTAAAACCTGCGAAGCTGAGTTAAAGTCTGGCGGGTGGTTCTGGTAGGAATTATAAAATGAAAATGAGTTCAGTCATTATGTTTAATAGGATTAAAATATTTTTTACAGTCGTTCTGACATTGATGGTTTCTTCCGTAGCACTGGCTTACGATGAAACGATATATGAAACAAATATAAAAACCTTAACAAAAAGTATTTCAAAATTAAAAAGTAATAAATACTCAAGTGAAGATTTATCGTTATGGACCCGCCTGGCCATTGATATTAAAAGTATGTCAGAATTGTGTATTTCAGAGAAAGAAGGAATACTTGTCGCATTAAATGACTCGATTGAAAGTTTAGGTGAAGCCTCGAATAATGAAGATGAAAATGTATCAACGGTACGTAAACTTTTAAATAGTGATAAAAATCTGACAGAAAAAAATATAGCTGATTGTAAAGCGCATTTGTTGTCAGTGGTGGATATTGAAAATCAGCTGGATATGGCAAAAAGTCATGATTTTGACCGGGTATATTTAAGTAAGCAAAAAAACATAGTCGCATTATTTAGGGAGTTTATTCATAATCCAACGGGACTGTTTAGTGACTCATCAGATTTTATTGTTGAAGATTCCGGAATCCAGAGTATAAAACTCATAGAGTGGGTAACAGGTACTGTCATCGTGTTTCTGGTTTTATTCTCTTCACTTCGTATCAGGCATGTATTACTGAATAAATCAGAAAATACTCGCTGGAATGAAGATCTGGATCATTTGTTATTGCATTCCTTAATTACCGTGTCCGCCAAATTTATTCCCTATATCATGATTTCTCTGGTGAGCTATCTGTTACTGTATTATATCAATCAGGGTCTGGAACAAACACTATTTGTTACCCAGTTATCACTTTCTTTATTCGTATATTTTTTATTTGTTTCGGTTGCTCATCTGATTTTATCACCACTAACACCGGCTAAACCAATATTGACTGATATGGGCGATGTTTTAATTAAAATATCTCGCCGTTTAAGAGTGCTGTTTCTCATTTCATTAATAGGCTATCTCGCATTTTATACCGTGTTTTCAGAAAGCCTGACGGAAACGAATTTACACTTATTACGTTATACCTTTTCATTGTTTCTGGTGATTAATCTTGTCTGGACAATTCGAGTATTAATTGACCCAAAAAAATTCCCTAAGATCAGCTGGATTTCCCGTGCGGTTAATCTGGTTTTAATGCTGACATTACTGTCCGAGTGGTTTGGTTATGTCAATCTGGCGCTTGCAGTACGCGCCGCAATCTTAATCAGTTTTGTTCTGTTAATTGCATTTTATGGCACAACAAAAATTTTACAGCTTATATTTAATTCACTGGATAAGGGATCAAGCAGGATTTCAAGGCGGATACGAAAAAAAATAGGCGTTGAAGAAAATAGTACAGTGCCTGGCCTGATCTGGATAAGACTGACAGTTTCAGTGATGATATGGAGTGCTTTTTTTATTATTCTCGTTAAGATATGGGATTATGATGGTGGCTTCCTCACGCAGTTAAAAAATTATCTGATTAATGGTTTTAGTGTTGGTGATTACCATTTAATTCCGGGAAAAATATTATGGGCATTAATCGTGTTTTCTGGGTTATTAATTATAACCGGATGGATAAAAACCCAGCTTGATAAACATTGGCTTGCTATGTTGAATATCGAATTCGGCGCACGCGATGCAATGGTTACCATTTCTGGTTATATCATGTTTTTAACATCAGTATTAATTGGCCTGTCCGTTGCGGGTTTTAATTTTGGCAATATTGCAATAGTCGCTGGTGCGCTTTCAGTAGGCATAGGTTTCGGTTTACAGAATATTGTTAACAATTTTGTATCTGGGTTAATTTTATTATTTGAGCGCCCTATCCGAAAAGGTGATTGGGTTGAAGTGGGTACAACAGAAGGTTTTGTAAAAAATATTCAAATTCGTTCTACTTTGATTCGAACATTTGATAACTCGGATGTAATTGTTCCAAACTCTGAACTGATTTCAAACCAGGTGACTAACTGGATGCTGTCTAGTAAAAAAGGCCGGGCGATAGTTCCGGTTGGGGTAGCCTATGGCAGTGATATTGAACAGGTCAGAGAAATTTTATTAAATATTGCGAATGAAAATGAAAGTCTGATTCATGGTGAAAACTTATGGAAGCCAAAAGTATTGTTCCGCGCCTTTGGTGCGAGTTCGCTGGATTTTGAACTACGGGTCTTTTTAAAAGAAATTAGTGGCCGACTTGCTGTGATCAGCGATATAAATTTTGCAATCGATAAAGCCTTTAGAGAAGCCAATATAGAAATACCGTTTCCACAGAGTGATGTACATGTTAAGTCTTTGCCCAAGAATGATGAATAGCATTATTGAACTTCACAAATAGCTGTTTCAACCAGTTCAATCCAGTGTTTAACCGGTTTGTCAGATTCAGTGGAAAGATGCATCTGACAGCCTATATTGGCGGTGGCAATAATATCCGGATGATTTTTTTGCAGGGCAGAAATCTTGTTATTGAGTAATTTTTTAGATAGCTCAGCCTGTAAAATAGAGTATGTTCCCGCTGAACCACAGCAAAGATGTGCATCGCTTACCTGGGTTAAATGGTAACCCACATCTGTTAATATTTTTTCAACTACACCATTAAGCTGTAAGCCATGCTGTAATGTGCAGGGGCTATGAAATGCAACGCTAGTTTTTATATTATTAGATGCGCATATCTGTAAGTTTTCAGTGGCAATGATTTCACTAATATCTTTTGCCAGCGCACTAATTCTTCTGGCCTTAACTGCATAATTCTCATCGTGTTCTAAAAGATGCGCATAATCTTTTACCATAATGCCGCAACCACTGGCGGTGATCACAATAGCTTCAATACCATTATTAACATGTTGCCACCAGTTATCAATATTATGTTTAATGGTTTTAATGGCCTCATCAGTCGCATTAAGGTGCTGGCTTAGTGCGCCGCAGCATTTTACTTCTTTTTGCTGAATTAGCTGTATACCTAATTTACTTAATACATTGGCTGTTGACACATTAGTTTGTGCACTGACAGTCTGTTGTACGCAACCTTCGAGTACCAGCATTTTTCTTTTGTGTTTGTTTTTGTATTCTGGCCATTGACCGGCTTTATTAATTTCAGGGATTTTATGTTTTAAAGTTTCTGGTAAAAATGGTTTAAAAGTATTGCCAAGCTTTAATAAAAAACCAAATCGCTCAGGATAGGGGATGATTTTTCGAAGAGCATATCGAGTTGTGCGTTCTATTAAGTTTCGTGATGTCTGTTTTTCAACGACCTCACGACCAATATCAATCAATCGACCATATTTAACGCCGGAGGGGCAGGTGGTTTCGCACGAGCGACAGGTTAGACAGCGGTCTAAATGTGAGCGGGTTTTATCGCTAACCGGTTCACCTTCCAGTACCTGCTTAATTAAATAAATTCGTCCCCGGGGGCTGTCCAGCTCATCGCCTAAAATTTGATAAGTCGGGCAGGTAGCGGTGCAAAATCCACAGTGTACGCATGAACGTAGAATACTATCCGCTTCCTGACCCTGGGGCGTTTCTAACAAGTTTTTAAGCAAATTGGTTTGCATAATTATAAATCTTTATACAGGTGGCCGGGGTTTAAAATGTTATGTGGATCAAATGCATTTTTTAAGTGTTTTTGAATGTTTAACAGCCCACTACTCAGGGGGTGAAACGGATCCACATCGGCTGTCTGGTTCCTAAATAATGTGGCGTGGCCACCCACCGCATCTAATGCCTGACGAATATTGTCGGCGGGTTCCTCGCTGCTTAACCAACGTAATGCACCACTCCATTCATACAGGGTGTCGCCGGATAAATTAATTTGCGGGGTATTTGAGGTCAGGGATAAGCGCCACAGGGGTTTATCTGATTTGAAAAAATCATCTTTCTGTTCTTTTATATTGCGCCAGAAAATATCGCAGTTGTTGAGTAGTTCACCACCCACAATATTCTTTGCAGAGGTGACCGATGACTGGTTGCCGCTTAAACGAATAAATAATTGTCCATCAGTGTAACAACTTGCACTCACCGGTAATGACTGTTTAACCCACTGGTGAATCTGTTTTATAGCCTGATGAATCTCGCATTGATGGACGAGGGTGATTTGTGCTTCCGGTAAGGGTAATACTTTTAAGGACACATCAAGAATAACACCCAGGCCACCCATGGCTCCGCACATTAAACGTGATGCATCATAGCCTGCAACATTTTTCATTACCTGTCCGCCGAATTTTAATTTTTCAGCCTTGCCATTAATAATGTGGCAGCCTAAAACAAAATCTCGTGCGGCACCGGAATAGGCACGGCGCGGGCCGGAAAAATTGCAGGCGATTGTGCCACCAAGGGTTGCGGAATCTGCAAAAGCCGGTGGCTCAAATGCCAGCATCTGTTTGCTTTCGTTGAGTGTTTTTTCGATATCGGTTAAGCGCGTACCGGCTCTGGCGGTAATTACTAATTCGGTGGGTTCATAACTGATAATGCCCTGGTGTTCTGATACGTCGAGTGTCTGTGCAGTGACAGGTCGGCCATAAAATGATTTGGAATTTCCCGCCTGTATTTTTAGTGCAGTTTTGTTTTCATATGCATCTAAAATTTGAGTCTGTAAATGTTGGCTGATATCTTTTGACATATTGTCGTTTGGGTTCCGGTAAAATTTAGCGATATGGTTGTCGCACATTATTCGCACATTACTATGGTTTTTGTTGGTGTCAGCTAAAGCTAACTCCTATGCATAATTGTCAGCGTTAAAATCGTTCCAGCTCAGGATGAGGTAACTCACCGTGATGCACATGCATTGCACCAAACTCTGCACAGCGATGTAATGTCGGAACAGCCTTGCCCGGATTGAGCAGGCCTTTTTTATCGAAGGCATTTTTAATTCCATGAAACTGGCTTAGTTCCATTGCGCTAAACTGCACACACATCTGATTTATTTTTTCCAGTCCGACACCGTGCTCACCGGTAATACTGCCACCAACTTCTACACACAGTTCTAAAATTTTTCCGCCGAATTCTTCAGTGCGTTGCAGTTCGCCGGGTATGTTTGCATCGTATAAAATCAGCGGGTGTAAATTACCGTCACCCGCATGAAAAACATTGGCAACCGGTAATTCATATTCGGCAGAAAGTTCTGCCATGGTTTTTAATACCTGTGGCAAATGTTTGCGTGGAATAGTACCGTCCATGCAGTAATAATCCGGTGAAATTCTACCCACTGCAGGGAAGGCGGCTTTACGTCCTTTCCAGAAAGTGATGCGCTGCGCTTCATCTTTTGCAAGGCGGACTTCAGTGGCGCCGCTTTGGGTTAAAAGATTTTGTACTGTGGCAATGTTTTCTTCAACTTCGGCGGTGCTGCCATCTAATTCGCAAAGTAAAATGGCTGCAGCATCTGTGGGGTAACCCGCGTGCACAAAATCCTCAGCGGCTTTTATGGCCAGCTTGTCCATCATTTCCAGACCGGCGGGAATAATACCGGCAGAAATTATATTGCCCACGGCTTCACCGGCTTTAATTAAATCATCAAACGCCGCAAGTAATACCTGTGCCGATTCGGGCTTCGGTAAAAGTTTTACAGTAACTTCAACTATGACGCCAAGCATGCCTTCCGAGCCCGTCATTAATGCGAGTAAATCATAGCCCGGAGAATCCAGTCCGCTGCCCCCAATGCTCAACAGTTCGCCCTCCATGGTGATAATTTTTAATTGCTGAATATTGTGTACGGTCAGGCCATATTTTAAACAGTGTACGCCACCGGAATTTTCCGCAACATTGCCGCCAATGGTACAGGCAATTTGTGACGAGGGATCCGGCGCATAATATAAACCGTATTGTTCAACCGCCTGTGAAATGGCCAGGTTACGTACACCGGGTTGAACCCGTGCGATGCATTGCACCGGATCAACTTCGAGAATGTCTTTAAATTTTGTCAGACTGAGTAAAATTCCATCGGACAGGGGGAGTGCGCCGCCAGATAATCCAGTGCCGGCGCCCCTGGCAACTACCGGCACTTCGAGTTCGTAACAGAGTTTTAATATCGCCTGAACCTGTTCTATTTTTTCAGGTAATACCACCGCCAGAGGTAAATTTCGATAGACGGATAATCCATCGCATTCGTAGGGATGCAAATCTTCTTTTTGATGCAGCACAGATTCGACTGGCAGAATATATTGCAGCCGGTTGATTAAAAGTGCTTTGTCTATTGAAACAGTCATAAGGGGAGATGCTTTAGCGAAATGTTTTAATTTAAGAAAGTTATGTCGAATTAATCTTCGAACTCTGCATTATGATAAATATGCTGCACATCATCGCAATCATTCAGTGCGGCGATAAAGCCGTCAAAAAACACCACATCTTCTCCGCTTACAGTGCAGGTGGTTTGCGGCAAATAGGTAATCTCATCCATTTCAAAATCGATTTCAGGAAAGACGTCATGTAATGCGGTTCTGGCTTTATTAAATTCGGTATTCGGTGTCAGCACCGTAATCATGCCATCTTCACTTTCAATGTCGGCGACATCCACATCTTTTTCCATCAGCGCTTCGAGCACCGCTTCTTCGTCGTCATGTTCAAATGCAAATATGGCCTGATGATCAAACATGTGACTAACGGTACCCGGAGTGCCGATTTTCGCATGATTTTTTACGAAGCACTGACGCACATCGGTGAAGGTGCGGTTATTATTGTCGGTGAGGCAATCCACAATAACCATGCAACCTCCGGGGCCAAAACCTTCGTACTGAGCCAATACAAAATCTTCACCCGCGCCACCGGCGGCTTTTTTGAGGGCGTTGTCTATGACGTGGGCCGGAACCTGTTCTTTTTTGGCTTTTTCGATTAAGCGACGCAGGCTGAGGTTACTGTCTGCATCGGCTCCGCCATTTTTGGCGCAAATATAAAGCTCCTTACCGTAGCGTGAATATAGCTTGGCTTTGGCCCCCTGGGTTTTTGCCATTGAAGCTTTGCGGTTTTCAAAGTGTCTGCCCATTTGAATCTGTCTCTGGTAGCGTAGTAATGATTTGGGGGGTTGATTTTAACGGTATAGAGGGTCAGATACTAGCCCGAATTAGTCAGCGATCAAGTTAACCGTGGTTTCAGCACTGTGTTTGTTTATACTAAAGCGTAGCTCGCAGTACTCGGTTTGAGTGTCTAACGGGGTGGGGTCGTCGGAGCAGCTGCAACCGGCAATGATGCCGGAATAGAAAATAGCCGTATAAACAGTGATACAGGAATCATCTTCGCAGGTTCGGTTAATAACGGCGCTAATCTTTTCATTGCTCACATAACTGCTAAGAGACAGGCCCTGCTGCAGGGGCAACAGCTGATGATCCAGTGCACAAACTTCGCGTTTAAATGTGTGGTTGAAGTTTTCAGATTGCCAGGTTTTTAATGATTCGGGTAATATTAGCATGGGTATTTATGATTAGAGATAAGAGTTTAAATATTACATAATGATTATACAAAGTCAGTTTACACCCGCAAGCGGTTTAAGCAATAGCCATTTGCAAACCCTGCTACCCACATTTATTCGAAATCAGTTAACGTTTGCGGGCGTTGAGCAAACCCTGGAATTAGAAGATGGGGATTTTGTTGATTTAGTCTGGACTGAAAAACCCGCTTCATCAAAAAACACTAAACCCATTGTCGTTATTTTTCACGGCCTCGAAGGCTCCATTCATTCACCTTATGTAAAAGGCATGATGCGTGCGATAAAAAAGCAGGGCTGGACGGGGTTGTTAATGCATTTCAGAGGCTGCTCGCAAAACTTAAATCGTTTACCCCGAACTTATCATAGCGGCGAAACCGGTGACGCAAAACAGTTGCTGAGCTGGTTAAAAAAACATTATGAAGATCATCCGCTGGCGGCGGTTGGTTTTTCGCTAGGGGGCAATATGTTACTAAAATTACAGGCGGAGCTGGGTTCAGAATCCCCCTTAAAAGCAGCGGTAAGTGTTTGTGCGCCGGTGTTGCTCAGTAACTGTGCAAACAGATTAAATAGCGGGTTTTCAAAAATATATCAGCGTTATTTATTGGGACACCTAAAAAGAAAAGTCAGGGTAAATGCACTGCGCCATGATTATGAAACATTAATTAACCTTAAAACCAGAGATATAAATCGCTTAAAAAGTTTCTGGCTATTTGATGATTTAGTGACCGCGCCCTTGCACGGTTTTTCGGGTGTTGATGAATATTATTCTGATAGTAGTGCCAGACAGTATTTAAAAAACATACAGACACCGGCTTTAATTTTACAGGCACTGGATGATCCGTTTATGACGCGGGATATTATTCCGCAGGCATCTGAGTTATCCGCATGTACTGAGCTAGAGTTAAGCAAGCATGGCGGGCATGTGGGGTTTATTGGCGGCAGTGTTTTAAAACCTGAGTACTGGCTGGAAAAACGGCTGCCCGAATATTTGTCAGATTATATTTAGTTTTTAAAACAAAAGGCTACCTATCAAAAACACGAATTACGTAAATAAAATATATTAAAAACATTTGCTTCATCAGACCTTTAGTTTTTTATCTTTTTTATCCAGTTAAGTTTTATAATCGGTTTTCTTAAGTACTTAATTTCAGGTAATAAAAATAAATATTAAATCAACTGTAAACGCAAAATACCTTCCATTTTTTCAGCCGTTTCAGATTTTCCGGTACGGCTGTCCCCGACCAGTGCAATGGTAATACTGACTTCATCTTCCGCGGTTTTGGAATGGTTACGTTTTTCTAATGCAGATGATTTAATCAGGTCAATTAAATCATCCGCCAGTTTAACCGGGCCTTCCTGTTCAACCTGGTCCCGGTCATTAAAACCGCAGCGCTTTAAATCTTCATCGCTATTGTCTTCATACACGCCGGCCATTAACTGACTGTGGGCAACGCCGACTTTAAGTTCACCGCGGTTAATTAAAATATTCATATCACCGATAAAGCCTTTTTCGTTATCGGAAAATTTTTCGAATAATGCCGGGTGTAAAATGTTGCCATCATTATCTTTTAACAGTGGGAAGGGGTTGGCCCAGTAACTGCTTTCTTTAGCACCTCTATGGGTCTGGGTTGAACCTGCCGCGACCCGTTCACCGAGGCGAAAATGTTGCAGCGCATCTTCGATATGCATGTCAGCTATAACCGTGCTTTGGCCTTTTTCAATTAAGCTGAAGTTATTCATGTATAACAGAATGTCCAGCGGGTCATCGCGATACAGTTCATCCACATCAGTTACCGGCACAATCTGCCGGGCATTGGAGCCGGTGTCCTTGTTGTAGCCTACTTCACGTCCCGCCATTTGCAGCTTGGCCTGTTCGCTAAAACCATCGAGGCAGGCAAAGGCACCGGTTTCTGTGCCGCAAAAAATGGGTCGGGTGAGCTTGTCGTTTACAAGTTTGGTTAAGCTGATTTTGCCCATGTCATCGGCTTTGATGAGCATTTCTGCGATGTAGGGTTTGTCTTTATCAAAGCGCACCACATAGCGGGTGCAGCCACAGTGCAGGGGTAGGTCACCGTTGAGTATGGCAAGTACATTATGCAATGTGAGAATGGGTTTTTTGGCATAGCCAAAATATTTAAGCTCATCAATATTGGGTACTAAGCCAATTAATAGCTGGCTGTCTTCGTCGTAAAAATAACCCAGATCTTTTTCTTCGGCATTCGGATCGCCAAAGAAAAATACTCCGTCGGGTTTGCGATTGCGGGTGATGTCTTCAATTTTTGCAAAGGGGAACAGATTCAGCAGGCCAGGTTCCATTTCGATGCAGCCACGGGATTTATGTATAAAGGTAATGATTAATGATGTGCCCACCTGCAGCGGTACGGATACCCAGTCTTCGACATTAAATTTGCCCAGTTGGACGGGGTTATGGTTTAACTCGTAAAAGGGCTTGGCGCGTTTATTTGACGGGGTTGAATAATCCACACCGGTTTTTATATCCGCAGCAATCGTTAACGGCACGTGGGCGAGTATGGAATAATCCGCCGGGTAGTTAAAATAATGGCCGGATATTTCCCCTGCGGTAATATTGGGTGAGGCGTCCATGCCCGGTGTACGGCGTACGCCCTGATCCAGATTCACTTTATCGAGTAGCTGGCGACGGGTTTCCAGAATCAGGTCAGCCAGGCGCTGGGCCTTGTCGGTAACTTTGTTTTTGACCGTCTGGGTGGTTTCCAGGCCGGTGGACACCACATCGTTTTGTAAGCGTATCAGGCGGGTATAACCTGCACCGCGATAATGGTGAAATGCCCCATCCATAAAACGCATTAACTCGCGGCCTTTTTCGCGTTTATGCGGCGCCGTAAATTCATCGGTTTCCAGAATTTTTATCAGGTCCCGGGTGCTCACTTTATTAATGAAATCAATTTTATTATGGGCTTCATCCCGACGCCGCTCCGAGCGATTCTGTAAATCATTAATAAATTCCTGTTTATAAATTTTAAGAAAGCGGGCAAAGGCCAGGCTGCGCAGCAACTGACCTGGTGTGTTACAACCATCGCGAATTTCTAGAATTTGTTTCATTTAATGACCAGTTTAATTTTGAGTAGCGGGATTAAAGTAATTTGCATAATAAACCCATCCCCAGCTCGATACCAATTAAGCCGATTGAGAGCACTATTAAAAAAATTGCTGAGTAAATGCTAACCAGAGAGTTCACCAGCGGGATAACTGAAGGAAATACCCAAAGGAAATACCCAAAGAAAATACCCAAAGAAAATACCCAAAGAAAATACCCAAAGAAAATACAAGGCCCCCCCATAAGTTGGGGTGCAGCGACTGACCCTATCATGTAAGCTATGACGCTATATTAAAGCATAAAAAGATAATTCAAACGCCATATGACTGCAGATTCAAAATTTAAATTATTCGGTTTGTCGTCAGACATTTTAAAGGCCCTTGACGATAAGGGTTATAAATCACCGACGCCAATACAGGTGCAAGCCATCCCCACAGTACTGCAGGGCAAAGATTTAATGGCTGCCGCGCAAACGGGCACCGGAAAAACCGCGGGTTTTGTGCTGCCTATTTTACAGAGGCTGGCGGCTGGCAAGTCGGCAACAGCGAACCAAACCCGTGTGCTGATATTGGCCCCTACCCGGGAACTGGCAGCTCAAATTGGTGAAAGTATAAACAGCTATGGAAAGTTCTTGCCATTGAGCTCGGCGGTAGTTTACGGTGGTGTAAAAATTAACCCGCAGATGATGAAGCTGCGCCGGGGGGTCGATATACTGGTCGCTACGCCGGGGCGATTACTAGATCTTTATAATCAAAATGCGGTTAAATTTCAGTCACTAGAAATTCTAGTTCTGGATGAAGCCGACCGTATGCTGGATCTGGGCTTTATAGATGACATCCGTAAAATTTTAAATGTGTTACCCGAGCAGCGACAGAATTTATTGTTTTCCGCAACGTTTTCCAGTGACATACGAAAATTGGCAAAGGCAATATTGCATAAGCCGGTTGAAGTTTCGGTGAGCCCCCGCAATACCACCGCCAAAACTGTCAGTCAGTGGATTTGCCCGGTCGATAAAAAGAAAAAGCCCGCATTGCTGGTTTCATTAATAAAAGATAACCACTGGCAACAGTTGCTAGTCTTTTGCAAAACCAAAAACGGCGCCGATAAATTAACCCGTTTTCTTGAATCTGTCGGGGTTAAGGCCGTAGCAATTCACGGCAATAAAAGTCAGGGAGCACGTAGCCGAGCCCTGGCTGAATTTAAAGATTTGTCGGTACAGGTATTAATTGCCACCGATATTGCCGCCCGCGGCATTGATATTGATCAGTTGCCGGTGGTGGTTAATTTCGATTTGCCGACGGTGGCTGAAAATTACATTCACAGAATCGGGCGTACCGGCAGAGCGGGCGTCAGTGGGCAGGCGGTGTCTCTGGTCAGTGCGGATGAGTTTGATCAACTAACGGATATAGAACACTTAATAAAAACCCTGTTAAAGCGTAAACTGATAGATGGGTTTGAGCCATCCCATGATGTTCCTGAGTCGTGCTTGTGGCGTAAACCGAAAAAGCCTAAAAAACCGAAAAAGCCAAAAGTGCCAAAAGTGCCCCAAATAGAGGGCATAGCGAAGAACAAAAAAACCTCGGGTAAAACCCGCTCTTTGGGAAATGACGATGGCCAAAGTGGTAGCCAGAGAGGTAACCAGAACGATGGAATGAAACCACCGAGGCGAAAATTTAAACAGAAGAAAAGATCACCCCGTTAATATTCTATTGTGATCTTGACTGGACATTGCGTAATGAAAAGATCCTGGGCTCGACGCAATCAGATCTACAGAATCATTCTATTACGCAGTATATGGTTAGAATGATAAAAGATAATTTCTTATACGGAACAGCTACTAAAGCATATAAATAAAATGAGAAAATCTTTAAGACTTAAAATAATACAGGTTTGCGAAGCTAAAATTAAAACCAAAGGTGATAATGTCGGGTTGTCATTCTATGCTTTTTTTGCAAATAAAAATGATAATCCGCAACGCTTAATGGAAGTAGCAAAGTGGTGGATTTCAACAAATCAACTGAATCACTTTGAAAAAGCTGTAAAGATAAAAACAATGGTTGAAGCCATGGGCTAATATTGCAATTACCTGATCAGAGCATCACTGGCTCATATTGGGTAAAGTTTTTCTTGGGTAAAGTTTTTCGCTTATTTATTTTTTACAGTATCTGAAACCAAAGGCCAAAAAAATATGGAAGAATTATATCATTACCGAGGCTTCGTAACGAAAGTGTACGACGGCGATACAATTACTGTTGATATTGATGTGGGTTTCCATATAACGATGAAGAATGAAAAAATCAGGCTTTATCGAATTAATACCCCGGAAGTGAGAGGTGCGCAGAAGGAACAGGGCATTATCTCCAGAGACTGGTTACGGCAAAGAATACTGGGAAAAGAAATTAGGCTGGTGACGGTGAAAGATAAAAAAGGCAAATATGGTCGTTGGTTAGCGGATATCTGGATTGATGATATTTGTGTTAATGATGAACTGGTTACAAATGGACTAGCTGAGTATAAAGAATATTGATTCTGAATAATTGATTAGAGGTGCCCTTAAGTTTCACTTTAAAGAAAGGATATTAAAATGAATGAACATGAAAAAATTAATTACGTAGAGTTTCCATCGAGCAATATTCAACAGACTAAACGCTTTTTTACAGATGTCTTTGGCTGGGAGTTTGTGGACTATGGTTCTGAATATACAGCTTTCTCAAAGCAGGGACTCGATGGCGGTTTTTATCAGTCTGATCTAAAGTCATCAACAGAAAACGGTTCGGCTCTGGTTGTTTTTTATAGCGATGATATTGAAGCTACCCGGGAAAAAATAAAAAAGTCTGGTGGCACAATTATAAAACCGATCTTCGAATTTCCCGGTGGGCGCCGCTTTCATTTTGCAGAACCCGCGGGTAATGAATTTGCAGTTTGGTCAGATAAATAAACACCTAAATAAACACCCTGAAAGGGCATCAATATTGAACTCCAAAATTTATAGTATCTTTATATCGGCCAAAGCCGGTGACACAATGCAGTCACTAAAATCAGCGTCATTAATTGCGGGTAAGGGCGTAGAGGGTGATCGGTATTTTAATGGTTGTGGTACCTTTTCTGAACAGTTAAAGGATAATCCTGCGGTTGAATTATCTTTGATTGAAAAAGAAGAAATAGATGCCTTTAACCAGAGTTATAAGCAGATGTTAAATTATGCTGATGTGCGTAGAAATATTGTAACCGAGGGCGTTCGTTTAAATGAGCTGGTGGGCAAAACTTTTTCAATGGGTAATGTCATGTTACAGGGCATTCGTTTATGTGAACCCTGTGCATATCTGGCTGAAAATGTGAATGAATTAGTGCTACCACATCTGATTGGACGCGGCGGTTTAAGAGCGCAAATACTTACCGATAATGAAATATCTGTTGGGGATATAATTAAGATTTAAGTTTTATGTATAAAGCTGCAGGTATATTATGGATGAAAAATACTTTGATTCTGTGCAATGTCGGGTATCGATTGCTGGTTGTTAAAATGAATTATATCGTCTTAATTAAACAATCGTTAGTATTTGTAACGATAGAGCAGTGACGAAGTAGAGCAGTGACAAAGTAGAGCAGTGACAAAGTGGAGCAGTGACAAAATATATAGATGAAGTTAACGTCGGGTCTATATTACAGTTTTACAATGTATGATAAAAATGAATAAATACAAAGGAGTAAACTATGTCAAAATTAATCCTGTCTTTAGACGGTGGCGGTATTCGTGGTGCAGCAACTGCACAGTTTTTAAGCGAAGTGGAAAAAAAATTACAGGCGGATCATAATAAATCTATTCGTGACTGCGTTGATTTTTATGCGGGCACCAGTACCGGCAGTATTATTGCTCTGGCACTGGCAACCACCAATATGACCATGACGCAAATTAGTAACTTATATAATTATAAAACTGCCGGAAAAATTTTTGCTGAAAATAAGGGGCTGTTTGACATAGATGGAATTAATGCACCCAAGTTTGAAGCCAGTGGTAAAACGGAAGTTTTAAAAGCTAAACTAGGTAAGGCAAAAATTTGTGATGTACCCAAAAACAAACACGTGCTTGCAGTTGCCTATGCCATTGAAAAACGAAAACCCGTTGTTATAAAATCATCAAAAAAATCTTGTCTGAATTTATTGTCCTATCAGGTTGCAGATGCTTCCAGTGCTGCGCCGACTTATTTCCCAACAAAAGAAATTGAAATTCCGGAGAATACCGATGAGTACTGGCTGATTGATGGCGGGGTAGTTGCGAATAACCCGGCGATGTGTGCCATCGCCGAGGCGCGACGTGTCTGGAAAGAAGAGTCGCTCAGTGATATTCGCCTGTTATCGATTGGTACCGGTTTTATGTCGAGAAAAATTAACGGGCCAGATTCCCGAAAATGGGGTGGCCTGCAATGGATGACCAAGGGAAAAATAATGGAAGTGGTTACCGATGAAAGCATTACCGCTTATCAGTGCATGACTATTATGGATAATGGCAATTACATCCGGGTAAATGCAAAACTTGCACCCCAGCAGGGTTTAATACAATCACCTGATGATGCGATGGATGACGTGAGTAAAACCAATATTAAACGGCTTAAACAGCTGGGGAATTTCTGGTTTGATCGTTATGGTGATGCAACCGTTGAACTTTTAATGAATACGTATAATGGCCCATCGCTTGATAAAATTGATCCTGTTACCGGGCAGCCGATTGAGGGCTAGAGATTGTGAGGGTTAGGAATGGGAAGCTTTGATTAATTTTCTTAAATAGCTGTCTGGAAATAATAACGTAAAAAGTTATTTCATTAGAGAATTATTTTAATAGAAAAATAATTTACAGGAGTCATCAAATGATTATAGTTATTACCAATCGAACACCAGGGAATCTCTGATTAAGTCTGGTTAGAATTAGGCTGAGATAAAAGTGTTTCTATTTTTCACGAAGTGAGGCGCCATAATATATTGCTATGGGTCACTCTATTGCAACGAACTTCGAGGAAAACAGGGGCACTTTTAGCCCCAGCACCCTATGCTATAAAAAACAGGGTAATCAGACTTAATCAGAGGTTCCCTAAATGATAGAACCGACTATGATGATTAAGACTTATTGATTAATTGCTGTGCCTGCTTGAGTGCATCAATACGGTTTTTAAATATATGTTGCTCTTCAAAGTGGCTAAGCACTTCCTGCTTGTCAAACATATTATGAACTTTTTTATTCGCCCCAATTAGAAAAACTTCTTTTTGGGTTTCTTTTGTGTTGCGAATAATATCATCCAGCGCACGGGTAGTAGAAAAATCTATAACCGGTACATGAGTTAAATCCAGTAGCATTATTTTATAATCAATAACATTCGAGTGGCATCTGATAAGTGCCTTTGCAGAGGTAAAGCTCATAGCACCGCTTAAATGGAAAAGTAAAATCTGTCCGTCAGCCTGTTCGAGTATTTCGTTTTCACTGTCGGATAATGGAATTTCAGATGTGGCATCGGTAATCGGGCGCATCTGCTCAATTTGCATTTCGGTTATGCGTTGCATGAATAAAAAGCTCGCGATAATCATGCCGACACCAAATGCCAGTAATAAATCGATGGTGACGGTAATAATGAGTACGGTAAACATAATAAACACACCGGCTTTGGGTGCGTGCTTTAATCGTTTAAGGTAATTCCAGTCGATAATATCGACGCCTACTTTAATTAATATTCCCGCGAGCACGGCTTTCGGAATATCACTGGCAAAACTGCCCGCACCTAAGACAATCACCAATAAAATAATACTGTGCAGTGCCCCGGACATTGGCGTTCGTCCACCGGCTTTTACATTAACAACCGTGCGCATGGTTGCCCCGGCGCCGGGCAGGCCACCAAATAAACCGGCAATGGTGTTACCTATTCCCTGACCAATTAATTCGCGATCGGGCTTATGCTGGCTGCGGGTAATATTGTCTGCAACCAGTGAGGTGAGTAGTGAATCTATGGCGCCCAGCCCCGCCAGTGTTAAACCGGAGGCAACCATCTGTAATGCGAGTGAGCTGTCAATTTGTGGAAAATGAAAATCTGGAAAACCCGTGGGAATATCACCGATAATGGGTGTGCTGCCTTCAGCAAAAAATAGTAAATATGAAAGTGTGCCAGCCACTAATGCTAACAGGGGGGAGGGCACCAGCTTGCATAGTTTGGGTAAAAATACAGGGCCGCCAAACACCACCAGCAGGGCAATTAGCCCGAGCAATAGTGAAGTTAAATCATAATGACTGATATAAGCAGGAATAGATTGCGCGGCCTGTAATGGGTTTGAGTCGGCCACCTGTCCAAGTAGCGGGCCAAACTGCAGCAGAATAATAATGACACCGATGCCGCTCATAAAGCCGGACACTACCGGGTGAGGCACGAGCTCGATATATTTACCAAACTTAAGTATGCCAAAGGCAATTTGAAATAGCCCGCCAAGTACCACCACCGCAAAGGCCAGTGCCGCACCCTTTGCGGGGTCATCTGGAAACATACCGGTGTATTGAATGAAAATGGCCGCCATCACAACTGTCATCGGGCCGGTAGGGCCGGAAACCTGTGAGGGTGTGCCACCGAAAAGCGCCGCAAAGAATCCCACAAAAATAGCGCCATACATGCCGGCGATGGGGCCAACACCGGAAGCAACCCCCATGGACATAGCAAGGGGAAGGGCGACAACGGCGGCGGTAAGGCCGCCGTAAATGTCACCACGAATATTGTTAAAGTGTAAGCCGTTGATGTAGTTCATGTGACGATTTAATGCCCTTGATTGTGTTATTGCACAGTTTTTTACGATTGGAAATTAGCTGAGTTTCGCGCCAGGCGCTTTGAATTTGAGGTTTTGTGTATAAAACAGCCTGACTTTATGTGTGTAAGTGTATGCTCCACAAAAAAACACCAGAAAAAAACACCAGAAAAAATACGCCGGTTAAGAGCGAGGCTATATTATCGTTAGTTCATCAGATAATCCAGATTTAAACATCGATAAAAAGGTATTGTGATTTAAATGGCTTAGCCTAAAATAGGCGGCGAATTTTCATATCTAAGCATCAGGGCAGAAATTTGAGTACATTGAAACACCTATTTGACGCCAATTTAAACTGGGCGAATTCAATTAAAGACAAAGATCCAGATTATTTTTCAGATTTATCCCATCAACAATCCCCGGAGTATTTATGGATCGGCTGCTCCGATAGCCGGGTGCCGGCAAACCAGATCGTTAATTTAGCCCCGGGAGAGGTTTTTGTTCACCGTAATATTGCCAATGTTGTGGTACATACGGATTTAAACTGTCTTTCAGTCATTCAATATGCGGTTGATATTTTAAAAGTAAAACATATTATTGTGTGCGGGCACTATGGCTGTGGCGGTATACAAGCCGCACTGGAAAATCAGCAGCATGGTCTTATCGATAATTGGCTGCGTCATATTAAAGATGTTAAGCGTTTTAATATTGAAAGTTTCACGGGGCTGAGTCACGCTGAGCAGCTTAATCTTCTGTGCGAGCTGAATGTTAAAGAGCAGGTGACTAATATTTGCAACACAACCATTATTCAGGATTCGTGGAAGAAAGGCAGAGAGTTAACTGTGCACGGCTGGATTTATGATATTACGAATGGTATTTTAAAAGATCTGATTGCAGAGGTGAACGGGCCTTAAAGTGCAGGGCACCTCTAAAAATAGCTCGCAGAGGCCGCAAGCTATTTTTAGAGGTGCCCTGCAGGCCTATCGGTTTGGCAATTCCAGCAGACTTCAAATGCCGCGGTGTTTTTTTCATGACAGTTACGGCAAAACCAGTCACCTGAACTTTCTTCGGTATTTAAATTGTCGATGAGTTCAATGGCACGAGAATAATCTGCGTCCTCTTCAACCCATAATTCCAGCCAGGTATCCAGTGGCGCCAAATCACCGGCAGCTCCCCCAATAAATTCATTTTTAAGTAATGTTTTAATACCCGAGTTTTCAATAATATTTTGAATATTACTAACAATAAAACGATTTTCATTGGAGTAGATTAGCTTCATAAAAAATTATTTATTATCTGGGATGCTCTGATTAAGTGTGGTTAAAATTAGACCGGAAAAAATTAGACCGGAAAAAATAAGACTGGAAATAATAATTAAACGCTAATCAGGGTGTCCCTAAGATCCCCATATTTTAGCAACGGCTCGATCATTACCGAGTAAACCAATTAATAAACACAAAATCCCAGCACCTCCAAAAAACACCACGGGAATTAAATAACCAATATCATTTGCCTGTGTGCTTACCTGCGCAACTTCAGGCAAAACATCCGCCAAAACATCTTGTGCCACCTTATGGCTTAATACAAACACCAGAGATGCCAGGCCATTAAATAGTAAGCCCATTACAATTAAAATAACACGGTGGGATTTTTTATATACATATTCTGCCTGCCCCGATTCAAATAAATTTAGAATCGGTGAGAAGAGCTTTCTAAATAATAATTTCAATATTTCGTTACCCCGTTAACTATTATTTAAGTTTTGTCTGTAAAGCCATGCGGCACTGCTATTTTACGATCGAATCTAGTTTTTTAATGGTACCGCAATGAGTTTAAACAATAAATTATTTAGCACCCAGCTCCTGCCAGGCAACTTCACATTCGCCCAGACTGGTTGCTATATAAGCTGAGCTATCGGTGATAGTGACAGAAAAATCCATCGTGCGTTCGACGAATTTTGCAAGCGCCTGAATTTCAGTCCACGCAAAGCGGAAATACTGTGCATTTAACTGCTTAAACTTATTCACATTCTGATCCCACCAGACATCTGATTTTGTGTTAAAGCTATAGACTTTAACGGCTTCGGCCAGTCGACTGGCTTTTTTTGTTCGCTCAACCGTTGGTTCACCGATGTCTATCCACAGGGATATTTTTTCATCCAGGGTAATCGCCCATATATCTGGTTCATCTATATCGCTCAGGCCTTTGGTAAAGGCAAGGAATTCCTGAGCATTAATGCAGTAGGCTAACACGCGAACCATCATGCGCTCGGTGGTTTCTGACGGGTGCTGGGCAATGGTTAAATTAAGGGTGGTGTAATAATCCCGGCTCATATCAGATAGCGATATTCTAAACTTGAAAATAGTTGGTTTAAGTGCCACAGATAGAAGCTCATGATAGGTATAGCGTTAACGGGCTATTGTACCTGATATGGCATCAATTTATTGGCTTTTAATTAATGGGTGGGTGAATAAATAATCGAGTTCCAATGCTACATAAATATGGCTATTGTCCTGTCCCTGTCTATTGGTATAAAAGCGGTTATACCCGTCTTGCTGGGGCCCAAGATTAATGCTACAAATTTGACGGCTCCACCTACCACCTTTGATATAGGTTTATGGGGTGAAGTTTTATTTAATCATAATTGGGTAGCAAGCCTGGATAAAACCGCAAATGCAAACGTAAACAGAGCGGGGCTATTCGCACACCGACTCAGCATTTGGAATGGCGGATGCATCCGCAGGGCGAAATCTTGCCGCAACACTTTTAAACACCCGGCCAAACAGGCGTGTCACCATTAAACAGCACTCCAAAATTAATATGCTTTAATTTTTCATATTCAAACTGCAGTTCTAACCAGGAATTATTAAAGGTAATCGACTGAAAGCTGCCGTAGTCTTCTACTTGTGGTAGCTCGCCCAATATCTGCGTTAAGCGGGTAATGATTTCCACCTGAGACATTTCCCAGGGTGAAAACTCTGCAAATTGTACATGGCTATTATTGGTCTCTATCCAGCTCAGTTTGTAATCTTTATCTTTTTCAAACTTTAATGTTATTTCCAGTGAATTATAAAGAATAAAAATATCTTCATATTCATCCTGATATTTTTTGTCGGGTTTTCCCTGTATTGAAATGGCTTCATCTTCAGTGATACCGAAAGTGAAGGGGGTAATACCATTACCTATTGAAATTTTCATATTGGCCTTTTTGTGGTGCCGTCATATATAAGTTGAAAATCATTCAGAATACACTTTTAATAGGTATCTGATTTGGGTTTCTGAAACAGGCAGCATTTATTCAACAGACGTCCCGCAAATCTGGGGTGAATACTGTTCAATTTTGACCTTTTTCTGCTTTTGTCTTTTCCACTGGAGAGACTCTGAACATGGGACAGCCCAGATAATTCAATATAGTAAGTTTTATTTGCAGAGAGGTTTAACGCGATGTTCGCATCCTGCTGTCCAGATAGCCCGGGCCAGGCAACGGAAAGCTGTCTGGCACCGGGTTTAGCATAAACCCATGTAAACCCCTGCTGGTTTAAAACACTCAGTTCTTTGCCATCAATATAAAGGGTGGCACCCCATCCGGCAGGTTCAGCGTCTTTTCTGAATACATACAGGGTTGCATAACCGGCTTTTTTTTGGCTGGCCTTTGAGTCGGAATAAGCTGGGCCTTCAGCAATGTTGGCACAGGCGGATAAAATGAAGAGTGAAAGAAGCAGGCAAAAGCGTGTTAGGTTTTTCATGTAAATACCCGTTTATAAGAGTGTTATCATTTTTTGTGTTTTAGCTATGTATAAATAATCAGATTTATTCAAGTGTCTCTGAATGATATCACAGCATAGCGATATTTTTATAATGGGGGAAGTGCTGGATTAAATAGTGCTGGATATTGTCGCTTGTATTTGCTTACCCTATTTGAAATATTCTGATTTGATATATTCAGGACCGATGGCCTACCTTGTAAAATCGTCAGCTAAAGCTAACGCTTACAGTTGTTTCATGCGCTCAATAATATTCGCTTCATTTAGCCAGTTTATATTATAATAACCGGGTTCGATAAAAAACTAATTTCAGATTTTTTTGATGTAAAAAGTTACAGGGGGGGAGCTGGCTTTAGCTTAGGTTTTTTATTTGTATTGTTATGACTATACCTTAAAAAACATGACAATTTGATTCATAGAAAAACTTAAATTAATGGTTTTAAATCTATTTTTACAGTGTTGGACTTTAAGTGCATTGTAAGAGGCAGGAAAAAGAAAAGATACAATTTGTATTTCAGTATCGAAGCATTTTTTTAGTTAATGTCTATTCTGAGTACTCGTTTATTTATGGGTTACCGGTTATTGGTTGCAAACTCTGCAGGTAAATAACAAGGGCATTCATGTCTTCCTCAGGCAACTTACGGTAAGCCTGTTTAGTCAGGAAGGTGGGTGTAGATAATTGCGCTTTAAGTTCATCAGCGGCCAGTATCCATTGGCGGATCGCTTTTGCTGTTCGGCGCTTTCCCACACTGTCCAACGGATTGCGGGGGTTTCCTTTACCGGCGATGGAGTGACAGCGCGTACAGCCCTGTGTTTCAAAGATGCGGCGTCCGCTCGCGATCAATGTTGTCTCTGCCGTGTTAGATTCTGATAAAGCCCTTGCAGGCGTGAAACTTTTTTCAACTTCAACGACCGGGGTGGAGGATTGGGGGGGATTCTGCTGGAGGGCAAATATAACTGACAGTAGAATAACCAGTATCGCTGTCAGTAAGGTTATAATTCTTGCCCATTGTTGACGCATGCCAGTGACTCCTCTTAAACCAGATCGAAAAGTTCGAAGTGTATTTGATTTAAAGGTACCTGCAGGATTTTCAGCCCCTGATGCACCGCATTGCTCATGGGCCTGGGGCCGCACAGGAAATACTCAAATTTCTGCGCATCCGGGGGAAGTGTTTTCTGTAATAACTGTGGCGTTATAAAACCGGATTCACCCTGCCAATCAGTTGCTGGCCCAGTTGCTGGCCCAGTTGGTGGCTCAGGGGGTAGCTCAGGGGGTAGCTCGGTCAGTACATGTACCAGCGTGAGTTGCAAGCGTGTCTTCAATAATTCCAGCTCCTCTCTAAAAATTACATCCTGCCAGCGATTGTTAGCATAAATAAACCACAGTGGCCGGGGATCGTGGCGATCGGCCAGGGTACGTAACATGCTAATGATGGGGGCGGCGCCCACACCGCCGGCGATAAACACGAAACCCGCTGCGTCGGAATGCAGGTCTGTACTGAATATCCCGTATGGCCCATCCAGATAAGCTCGCTCACCCACCTGCATTTCTTTGACTGTGCGGGTAAAGTCGCCCAGCTCTTTGATGGTGAATTCCAGTCGGTCCTGACGGGCGGCACTGGAAGAGATGGAAAAAGGATGTTCCTTAACGTGCCAGGGGGATGCTCGCAATACCAGCCAGGCAAACTGTCCGGGCATGAAGGCCATTGCGCAGGTCATTCCCCCAGTTATTCTCCCGGCTATTCTCCTGGGCTGTTCTGGCTCCAGTGCCAGTGTCCAGCTATCACCGCGCTCCTGGCGTAGTTCTGTTACACGGTAGGGTTTGTGATACATTTTCCAGGGCTTGAACAGCCTTATATAGAAAATGAGAGATACCCATATCAGGCTATAACCACTCCATAGCCAGTGTTTGGCAGGGGCTTCGATGTAGTAATTTATACCTTGAATATGCCCCATTGCCAGCAGGAAGGCCGTTACCGCCAGTGCGATATGCAGCATGCGCCATTGATCATAATGAATCCGTAACGGTTTGCGCCACAGTGACGTGATGATGAGTAGCGAGAGCAGCATCAGGGCGACGCGGCCAGATGTCATGTGCCAGGGCGCCTCCAGTGGATTGAGTGATCCGAGTGCATCCACGTTGACGATACGGATAATGAGATAGTGCGTAAAGATCATTAGCACCGCTAACACGGCCAGATAACGGTGAAAGTAGTAAATTATGTCGATTCCAAAAGGTGCGCATGCACGCTGGAAACGCGCGGTGAGCAGGAACAGGACGCTCATTGTCGCCATGCCGGAAAACCCCAGGGCCATAGAAAAATCCCACCAGAATCCCGCGCCCGGAGGGACCTCCCCGAGAATCAGAATCAGCAGTGGTGCCAATACCAGAAGCAGGTAGAGGCTAATCCAGAATGTCGCTGAGAGAACGGTTTTCATGTGTCATTCCTCTTAGTCACTATTGTATAGAAATGACACAGAAATTCTAATACTCCTTCTAGCACTCCCTGCAAAATTGTGTTTTCACACAGCCTGACTGCAAAGCAGGCATCAGAGACAGGTGCATATTCGTTTCTTAACGGCCCAAGCAGACACTCAACAAAATCCAATATAACGTCTGCTGTTTAGCCAGTAGCTGCCATTCGAAGTATTACAGGTAAATGACTGCTTCCGACTCAAAGCGAACGTTAAGTGTACATATATGGATTGCCAACCTGCTTAAAATGATTACCGTTTCCCTTTCAATGGTTTACTCATAAAGACAAAGGGAATTGCAAGTGGACCAAAAATTGCTCCCATTACGCCCCAAAATCTGGCATTAGCTTTTCTTTTTTTTGCAACATAATGACAGAAAATCGCGCTAGGAATAAAAGTTAAAATTAGAATAGCTGAGTACATTGTTTTTTCCTGGTAACCTAAATTAATACTTATTGTTCATGAAATAAATCATAGTAACAATTATTCAAGGGAATGGTGCTCAGGCACGGATGATTCAGGATGTTAAGTGCCTGTTATTGGCCGTTATCTCAACTTAACTAAATAACATTATACTTTTGCTTTAGGGTGAAAGCAGCCTCTCAATATTTCTGTCCTGAGTGCCCGTTTCTGGCCGTGAGCGGACAGATCGCATCAAAGCAACAAGGTGGTAGTTAGGTGTTCGAATATCAATCCTGATTTGATTGATGATGTATAAGACAGCTTCGCTAAGCAGCATGCTATGATTAACAAATGGGCTTTCATATATCAAGCATGCTAAATACAGATGTGTATGATCATTCAGTCAAAAAATTAGAACTCCTTGAAACCCATATTTCCTGGGTGATTCTAACGGGTGAGTTTGCCTACAAAATAAAAAAGCCGGTTAACTTTGGCTTTCTTGATTTCTCTACACTGGAAAAAAGGCGCGGTTTTTGTGAACAGGAAATACGCCTTAATCGCAGGCTGGCATCCGGCATCTATCTTGACGTTGTTCCTATTGCGGGCACACCAGACAAACCGGTTGTTTCAGGGGCAGGCAAGGCATTTGAATATGCGGTAAAAATGCTGCAATTTCCGCAATCTGCACAGCTTGATAATATGCTCGCCGCCGGGGAGCTTAAAGCTGAACATATGGATTCGTTTGCACGCATGACAGCAGATTTTCATCATACCGCAGCGATTGCGGATGCCACCATGGACTATGGTGAAAAAGATGTGCTTTATCATCCAGTCGAAGAAAATTTTCAGCAAATAAAAGCGCATCTGGATACAAGGATATACGCAGAAAAATTATCTGCACTTTTGAAATGGAATGAATCTGAATTTGTAAAACTGGCGGCTGTGTTTGAACAACGCAAACGTGATGGTTGTATTCGTGAATGTCATGGTGATATGCATTTGCGTAATCTAATTTGGCTTAACCATCAGCCTATGGCATTTGACTGTATTGAATTTAACCCACATTTAAGCTGGATTGATGTGATCAGTGAAGTCGCTTTTCTGGTTATGGACTTACAAAGTCGCCAACAACATCAATTGGCGAATCGCTTTCTTAATCAATATCTTGAAATTACGGGTGATTATGCCGGTCTGGTGCTTATTAATTTCTATCTTTGTTACCGGGCTCTGGTTCGAGCCAAAGTAGATGCCTTGCGCATTGAGCAGAAGGATATTACCGAAGTGGAGAGCCTGAAGTCACGCGCCAGTTTCGAATCATATTTAGATCTGGCGATGACTTATACGCAATGTGCAACACCAAAATTAATTATTATGCAGGGATTATCTGCTGTTGGGAAAAGCACCTTGTCTCAACAGTTGCTTGATGAAACAGGAATGATACGTATTCGGTCTGATGTGGAGCGTAAACGACTTTTCGATTATATAAGTAATAACGCTACAAATGAGACTAATACCGGCATCTATTCCGCACAGGCATCGCAGCAGACCTATAGCAAACTAGTCGAGCTTGCAGAACAGATAATGACAGCCGGTTTCAGTGTTATTGTGGATGCTGCCTTTTTAAAGTACGAGCAGCGAGAAATGTTTAAGCTGCTTGCTGAGCGCATAGCTGTCCCTTATATCATTTTGCAATTAACAGCATCTGTTGAAGTAATGAAGCAGCGTATTATCGAGAGAAAAGACGAAGTATCCGATGCGGGTATAGCCGTACTTGATCACCAGCTATCAAATTGGGAAGCTTTGCATGAAGAAGAGGATAACGTGACTGTTCATGTGGATACTGAAGATTGGCTTGATATTAATGATCTGAAAATAGCGATTGATGCACTGTCTAAAAAATAAAAGGCTACGCCAGTTGAAAGCAGACATCGTGCGTGAATAACTTAGAGTCGGTTTACGACGAGTAACTGACTCTAAGAGGTTTAAAAAAAGTGTCTACTTTTCTGACAGACTGTGTAAAAACTAAAAGTCATTTTTGAAAGTGGTAAATTAAGATTGTTATCGTCTTATAACTTACTTGAAGCGGGTATTGTTTCATTATTTACATTCAAAAGTGTTCGTATTTAGGGGTGAGCTCCCACTAACTTAAAATATTTAGTGTTTTTATACAGCCTGCTGATACTGCGGACAGATTATGCTTCTAATTAATCAAAAGCTGGCCAAAACGCCCACACATAGCTTCGTGAACATTCGGGTTTCCTATTTAAAGTTTTCTATTTAAAGTTTCCTATTTTAAAGTTTTCAGGGATTTTAACCCTTAGAAAACCATCGACGAATAGCCTTATGAAGTTCCATCACAATCAGTACACTTAACGCGATACCCAGCAACTCCAGCCAGTGTTGGGGTGTGACCGGCTGGATATGCAGTACATCACTAATCCAGGGAGAGTACATAGCGCCAATGTGCACGAGTTGTGCTATCGCTGTGCCGATTAAAAGCATCGGATTGCGTAGAGGATTGTGTCGAAATGCCGAACGCACTTCGGAGCGACAGTTGAACACGTGGACGTTCTCGAACAGCACCATTAATAACAGGGTTCCATTGCGCGCCTCATCCAGGGTAAAACCCCTGGCGATTAGCCACTGAAAGACAGCAAAGGCGACAGATCCTATGAGCAGCGCCGAGATAACAACCCGCTCTATCATCAATCGATTGAATATGGCTTCTCCCGGTGCTCTGGGGCGTTGCTGCAACTCATCACCTTCACCGGGCTCAAACGCCAGCGCCACATCCTGAATTCCATTGGTGACCAGATTTAACCAAAGTAACTGAACCGCCATCAGGGGGAGGGGTAATCCGGTCAACAAAGCCAGGGTAAATAGCACCAGCTCCGCCGCGCCGGTGGAGATCAGTAGAAAAATGACCTTGCGGACATTCGCATAGGCCACACGGCCTTCTTCTATGCCGGCGACAATTGAATCAAAATTGTCGTCGGTGATAATCAGATCCGCGGTTTCCCGCGCCACATCCGTCCCCCCCAGGCCCATGGCCACCCCCACCTGAGCAGCGCGCAAGGCGGGTGCATCGTTGGCACCATCACCGCTGACTGCGACAAAATGTCCATTACGCTGCAGGGATTGAATGATATCCAGCTTCTGGTGTGGTCCCACCCGCGCATAAACCCGTGCTTTTTGTGTGAGCTGGTCAATCGAAGCAGTATCCTGTGCTTGCGCCAGTTGCGTGCCGGTCACCAACTGCTCGGCGCTTTCCACCATATCCAGTTCCTGAGCAATCGCCAAAGCCGTTGCCGGGTGGTCGCCGGTGATCATCGCCACCTCAATGCCGGCCCGCCGACAGTTGGCGACAGCGGCTTTGGCTTCGCTGCGCAAGGGATCAATAATGCCAACCAGACCAATCAGCGTTAGCCCCTGTAAATGCGCTTCGGAGAAAACTTCTCCCGGTGCCAGTTCAATTACACCGGCTGCTAGAGCGAGCACCCGATAGCCGCCACTTGCCAATGCGTGTGCCTGTTGTTCAATGGGTTTTTGTTCCATGGCCACATCTTTAGCCGCGCTTGCCATACTTGTGCACATGGGTAACAGTCGTTCAAGTGCACCCTTTACGAAGGCGCATTGCTGGCCATTCAGCCGGTTTAAACTGGCTGAAAACTGTCGTTCCGACTCATAGGGAATATCCGCTATTTGCGCATACCTGCTGGTTATTTCTGCCTTGATGACCCCCGCTTTATGCGCCATCACCAGAAAAGCCACATCCACTGTATCACCCTGCAGGGACCAGTCGGCGTCGGTGCGCCCAAGAAAGCCTTCATTAGCCAGCACGGCGGCCTGACATAGCCGCTCCAGCAGCAATTTCTGTTCTACAGATGGATTGCCCTGAGGCGTCTGAATTGACCCAACGGGTATTTCACCTTCACCACTCACTTCCCACACATCACTCAGTGGAAAAGCAATTTTACGTGCTGTCAGCTGATTGACCGTCAGCGTGCCGGTTTTGTCAGTGGCGATAAAGGTGCAGGAGCCGAGTGCCTCAACCGCCAGAAGCCGACGCACAATCACATTGCGATGAGCCATTCTGCGCATGCCAATGGCCAGTGCAACGGTGAGCGCGACTGGCAGGCCCTCGGGTATAACAGACACAGCAAGCGCGATAGCCAACAAAAATACCTCACTAAAGGGGGTGCCCCGCATCATCGCCACCGCCAGCATCGTCAATGCAGCTATGCCGACAAAGACCGCTACAAAGTGGGTGAACCTGTCCATGCGAATCTGCAGTGGTGCCCTGGGCGAAGGCTTGAACAGAACATCCGCAGCGATGCGGCCTAATACGGTGTCCAGCCCCGTACTCACCACAACTCCCCGGGCCCGCCCGCGTCCCACTAATGTACCGGTGAAAAGCATATTATTGCGATCCCCCAGTGCCGTATCAGCGGCTAATACCGTGTTGGCATTTTTTAGCACAGGGAGTGATTCACCGGTCAACAACGATTCATCAACCTCCAGATCATGTGAGGTAAGCAGTCTTAAATCTGCGGGAACCTTGTCGCCTGACGCCAACAATACAATATCGCCCGGGACTAATTCCGTCGCGTTAATTTCGTAAGTTTCGCCTTCTCTCAGTACCCGGCTGCGTGTTTTCACAAGCGCCTGAAGTGCCGTCGCCGCACGCTGGGCGGAATACTCCTGAAGGGTGCCAATAACCGCATTAATGACCAGAACAGCCGAAATAAAGCCCGCATCAGACCACTCCTTAATAAGCAGAGATAGCACCGCCGCCGCGACAAGAACATAAATAAGTGGACTGGCAAACTGGCGGATAAAGATCGAGCCGATACCCGGCGGTCTGGCCCGGGGTAAGGTGTTATGGCCGTATTGTTCAAGCCGGGCGGTCGCCTCAGAAGGGGGTAATCCATGGGCTGAACTGTGCAGCTGTGCAACAACAGCATCACCTGAGAGGGTATAAGCAGAAGAGAGCGGGGCAGTTGTATCTGACGTTGTCATATTTGTGCTGCTCATCGAGGAAGCTTTGCAGTTGTTGCATTACACTGTAGCATTCCGCATGGAGTAAATTCTTATTGCACTCTATTTTATTTGAGTTTTATTTTATGCCCAGCGTACTGGGTTTTTACATGTTATAAAACAAGCTTGCAGTCATTTGAACATTAATTGGTGTCAGAGAATAGTGGTGCCTGTTCAAACTGAATAAAGAATATGATTTTCTCAAAAATTAATAGCTGATTTATTCAGTATGTCCTGCGCCTGTAACCTTTTTTGACCCGCGGCAACCGCCATCACTTTCGCAATAACTTCAGATATTTCACCTCCGGATATTTTTTCTTTTTTAGCCATTTTTAAATAGTAGTGAGTACAGGGCTCACAATTCATTGCTAAGGCTGCAGACAGGCCGACTAATATTTCAGTTTTACTATTGAGATGCTGGTTATTATGCGTCGATTCATAAAATGAATTATATAATTTATTCTGATTTTCAGTGAGTGTTTTCATGGTTTTATGTATGACCTCAATGATTATAATTTTATATTTTAATGAGAAGTTTTTTTAATTCAGCGGTTACTCTAACTTCACTGGCTTTGATTACACATTTATCAGCAGTTAAACCAAAATAAACCTCATAGTGCTTATGTTCTTCAGGCGTAAACGATACAGTACTACTACATGTATTTGCTTCATTTACTTTTTTAATGTCAACTCTGGTAGGTATACTGAACTGTGAGTAGGTGGTAGTTATTTCAGTTCTCTCCCGCATTAACCAGTTATATTCATATTTAAATGTAATTTCACTGCCGGAGAGCACATTAGTTTTATACTTTGATTTATCCTGTGGTTTTTTATTCTCTATTAGTTTGTTATTGATAAGGGATGTTTTATCTTTGGTAATTATGTATATATCAGCAAGTTCATCTGAAAGATTTGAAAAAGAAACTGTCGCAACAGATGAATGGGTAGGTTGAATATAATACGAATTTGTGCAAGATAACGTTGCAATTAATATAAACAGGGGTAACAATTTGTAAATCATATTTTTCATCTCTCTCTCTCTTTTCCCTAGTGAGACTGTAGAAAACTCATCGCCTGGAAAATTAATTAAAATTTAACCTGCAAAATAAGTCTGTTTTTTAAGTTCTGAGTTTACTTTATACAAAATATGTTGTTCTAAGTAATTGTTACAGGTCAGAATGCAATATTTTTCTTTAGGTCGGTTATTGTAATTCGCCGTTCTTATAAATCCACTCTGATTTTAGCTTGCCATCTTTATAAAACTCTTTCGTTATTCCGTCGCGCGTTCCATCGACGAATTGATAAAGATATTTCAATTCGCCTGTTTTATAATAGCCTTTGCTACCGCTTTGTAGTTTGTCATTCTCGTAAATCCAGTCTGATTTTAACGTCCCATTTTTATAATATTCTTTTGTGACTCCCTGGCGGATACCATCTTTGAAGAGATAAGAATACTTTAGTTCACCTGTTTTGTAATAGCCTTTACTGGCTTCACCAACGTAATTGGGTTCGTCTGTCTCGTTTATATGAGTTTTATTACTAGCTGTTGTGGCGCAGCCTGATATAAAAAATAATATAACAAAGCTTATCAATATTTTTCTGCTCATTCATCTCTCTCGATTTATTTTGACTTAACGTTAGAATTAATGATTAAAGGGGAAGGTGACAACTAAAAAACTTAGCGTTATGATTTGTCACTGCCCCTATTATAGCGCCCCTGGTAATTTCTCCTCTGGTAATAACTCCTCTGGTAATTACTCTTCTGGCATTTCGACAGCTATTTAAAGCCTTTTCGATTGCAGCAAGACTGAATTTTCTCGGGCAGGTGTCATAGTGGCTAAACGCTTTATCAACCGCCGTCAGCCTTCCGCTCCCAGGCTTTAAGGCGCCTGCGCTAGTTTGTTCTAACCCTTCGCCGTAATTCATATTGTCCCTACCATTTATTGTTGTTTTATATCTGTAACTGGAATTAATGCCTGGAAATAATGCCTGGAAATAATGCCTGGAAATAATATAGGGCAGTGACTAGTAACAATCAATTAAAAATGCAAATAATTTAACGTTATTGTCGATCCCTGATAATAGATAGTAACAAAAAAACAGTTTCTCGCTAAGCCTTTGTTTTGTTGAATGCTAAGACGGGTGTCTTTTTAATTTGTTGAATTCTCTGTTATGACGATTTTAAAGCTTTTATTGCGCATACATGAAGTAAATCCTTTAACGACTGGCTCCATGTTGATGTAAATGAAATTAGCAGCATTTCCCTGTTGATATTCTTCATGGCTCTTCCTGTAACACGCCTGTGCAAAAGGTAAAATATCAGCTAATTGCAAGCCCTTTGAAAGGATACGAATTCTTCCACCTGCTTTTACACTTTCACCATAAGCGCTATATTGTTTTCCCAGTAACACGACGACCTCTACTGGATTGTGTGCTCGGCTATTTTCTAGTTTATAACCGTCTTTTTCGATACAGGTTGCGATATGTTTATATGCGAGTTCGGATTCCAGAACAGGCGCTAATCTAGTGAGGTCTTTTGGATAAAATGCGTGTGTATACCAGGAACATTTTTGAGTGATATTTTTAAATTTTTCTTCGTTGTAGTTTTCTCTGGTTGGCCCTGACCAGAAAGTAACATACTGATTACCATCGGTATCAACAAAAGAAAAAATATAGACTTCTTTATAGCGCATATATTTTTCATCCCGGGGTTCGGGGTGCACGGGGTAAATTAAAGCAACGCCCACTTCACTTCCTACTTTTCCGGGAGCAGAACAGGACATTAAGCATATTAGAGGTAAGAGACAGAATAATTTTTTCACATCAAAATCCTTTCGATTGTTTTTAAACTTAATGATAATAAACGGATATAAATCATCTTGTATATCAGAATTCGCCCTATGCATTGCATTGGCTAACTGCCCTGAAGTTATACCACCTTTTCCGATTAATACTAAAAATTATCAGGGGTGACTTGCTGAGGTTTATTGATGCGAGGCTAACATACCTTCATACATTCCATCGTTTATTTTAAAAATACCCTGTAAAATAAGTCGATGTAAAATTATTCATTTAATAATCAGCAAGCGATTTTAAACAGGTTTGGTATGGGGTTAATTTCATGACGCAACGCTTTTCAGACGCCGATGGAGCAGGGCATTGCTTTATTGAATTCAATTCAGTAAGTGTATTGATCTACAGGAGTGACGATTGCTTAATGTCAGTTTTTAAAATGTCTGTTTTTAAAATGTCGTTTTTAAAGCGGCGCACGGCTTTTGCTTAGACATAGCTCAACCAGATCGTTAAGGCGTGCTGTGCCGGCACACATTACGGTGTCTGCACCCCCCCAGTAAATGATTACGCTACCCTCACCATCTTCTACCGCGCCGCAGGTAAAGACCACATTGTGAACGTAACCCGTTAACTCCCAGGGGTCCTGTGGGGACAGCACCCACTCATCTGAAACGCCGAGAATTTTTGCTGGGTTGGTAAGGTCATGCAGCACAACGCCAAGCCGATATACTGCACCGTCCATGGTTTCGAATACCCCATGATAAATGCAAAGCCAGCCGCGGTCAGTGCGTATTGGTGTGGCGCCGGGGCCAATTTTGCTTTCATCCCAGTGATAGGGGACGGGCTTCATGACCACTTCTGAATCGCCCCAGTGAATCAGATCGGGCGACCATGATAACCACACCGACCAGGGGCTAATTTCTGAATGCGGGCGATCCAGGCGTGCATATCGGCCATTAAAACGTTCTGGAAAAATAACCACATTACGCATATCGGCCTGGGTGATCAGTGAAACCCGTTCGATGCTTTCAAAGTCTCGGGTTCTGGCCAGGGCGATGCGCACACCATGAGTTGAATAGGCGCTGTAGGTGATGAGGTAGTCACCATCGATGCAGCAAATTCTGGGGTCTTCAACACCATAGGCTTCATACTCGGCAAAGCGGCCTTCTGTTGAAGGCACCATAAAAGGCTTTGGGCCAACCGTAAATTTAAATCCATCGTCACTTGTGGCAATACCGATAATGGAGCGACCATTGCGCAGGTGAGATCGAAACAACATAACAATTCGACCGTCATAACGGGTAATGCCCGCATTGTGGACGGTTTCAACTGCATAGGGAATATCTGTTTTTGTTAGTATCGGGTTGCCCTTGTAACGTTCGATAACGGGTTGTTCATTTGATGCGGTCATAGTCATCCTGCAGACGAATAATATCGTCTTCTCCAAAATAATCGCCCATCTGCACTTCGACTATTACCAGCTTGGACTGACCTGGATTTAAAATTCTGTGCACCGCCCCTTTTGGAATATCCACAGACTGCCCAGGTTTTAGCAAAATTTCTTTTTCACCTACGGTCACCCGTGCTTCTCCCTCGACCACGATCCAGTGCTCGGCTCGACGCTGGTGCTTTTGTAAACTCAGGCGCTCCCCCGGGTTAACAATGAGTTCCTTGATCTTGTGATTTTCACGTTCAAGTAAATTATCATAGTGTCCCCATGGGCGATAGTTCTCCCTGTTTTCGAGAATTTGGTGGTAAACCTCCACGTAGTCATGGGCCATACGACGACTGGAGAAGCGTCTCTCCACATTATTCCGGCAGGCAATTCGCGCTAGCGTATTTATTTTGCCCACGGCCTGCACCGCGGCATCTAAATCATGCACAATAAATCCAGTAGAATCATGATGAATGAGTTCGCTCATTGCCCCCCGATCATAGGCAATAACCGGTGTACCACAGGCCATGGATTCAATCACACTCAGGCCAAAGGGTTCATCGAAATGAATCAGGTGCAACATGGCCAGCGCGCCCCCCATAATCTGTTGTCTTTTTGCGGGCCCAACAGAGCCTATATACTCAACGTTTGTTCCATCAATGTAGGGTTTAATGCGTTCCTTAAAGTACATTTCGTCTTGCACAATGCCGGCAATAATAAGTCGCTTATCGGTTTTTCGCGCAACTTCAATGGCATCATGAACACCTTTGTCAGGATGAATGCGCCCAAGAAATAAAAGATAATCTTGACTTTCTGGTTGATAGGTAAACTGTTTAAGGTCGATGCCATGATGAATGGTGGCAATGTAATCGAGCTCAGCCGATTTATCGGACTCGCTGATGGCGATATAATCGGTGCTGTTATTGTATTTTTTATAAACCGGCAATATGGCGTCAGAAGAGAAGCCATGTATGGTCGTCACAACGGGCGTGTGCGTGTAACCACTATAACTCAGGGGTAAAAAATCGTAATGGTTATGAATTAAATCGAATTCATCTGCTCGCTTAAACAGCTCAGAGATATGCAGGCATTCCCAAACCTTGGGGTCAATTGTAGGGTCTTCAGAGTAGGGGTGTTCACAAACCCAGGCTAGCTCGCCCGCTGTCAGGGAATCACCGCTGGCAAATAAAGTGACCTCTATACCCATCGACACCAGTTGTTCGGTGAGGAGACTAACAATATTCTCCCAGGGGCCATAGTGGCGTGGAGGTGTACGCCAGGAGATTGGACTTAACATCGCAATTTTCATGAAGGACCTGCCTACATGGCAATATTGCACTTTGCCATTATTGAGTGGAAAAGAAAATCTTTACTACAGCAATCTGTTCATTATAACTAAAACTAAAACTAAATAGTAAAAACGCACCCTTAATTTAAGGTATTTAATTTTATGCGTGAATCTATCGTGCATTCTTGTGAAGAAAAGAGTATATCTTAAGCATAAATCAGCTATTGTTTGTATAAGTGAATATTTTGTTGTCAGCAGCAGTGTTGGGTATATTTTAAAAATGAGAAAAAAAAGTTCAGTTCCTGCCATTCCTCCCATTCCCCCCATGCCAAAGGCCCGTCGTAAGCCTATTGTAATAAATTCGAATATTGGTCGTGTCATTACTCGCCCGTACATTCCGCCCACTGAAGAGCGCATTAGCAATGTGATTAACCGCGTGCTTTCTCTGGATGAAGATTCAGTCTGTCAATTACTGGAAAATGTTATGCAGGACTTCTCGCATCGGCATCGTTATTTCAGGGAAACCCTGTTGCAAAATTACAACAAAATGGCCGGTCATGTGCCAGATGCAGATAAGTTATCAGAGGAACGTCAACTGCTAATTGGCTCATATTTTACCGCCGAATATTCGGTAGAAGCTGCGGCTTTATTTAACCCTTCGATGGTTGAGATTGCCAGCCTGGAAATGGACCCTGAAGGATCCTGTCGTTTTATTATGAGCTTTCGCTCGGTAGGTGAAGGCCATCTTTCTTCAATTGAGTTTCGAAGTGGACTAATAGATAACAATAACGATATTTACTTTGACCCTTTAAGTAATTATGTACGCACCCCCAAATTTCATACCAGCTCGGGTTTTGATCGAGAGCTGTTCTGGTCAAAACTAAAGAGCATGGGGGCAAGTAATAAGGGAGCAGAATGGCTACTTTGCGAGCTGCCTGAGAAATTTTCTTTTAAAGACTTGCAGAAGAAAATTGATGAGCATGGTAATGGCCGGCATATTCGTGAAAGGGATAAAACGGAAGCCGCCGATATGGCAATGTGGCTGGCACGATCCAATTATGAAATTTTATTTCGACCAGACCATCAGGTATCCGAGCGAGTGATCTTTCCCGTGTCGGAGCCTGAAAGCCGGGGAATTGAGGATGCTCGTTTTGTGCGCTTTATAGAAGACGATGGCGCTATAACTTACTATGCCACCTATACTGCCTATAATGGTCAAACGATTTTGCCGCAACTGATCAGAACCACGGATTTTCTTCTGTTCAAAATTGATACGCTGTATGGCAAGCAGGTTCAAGGCAAAGGTATGGCCCTGTTTCCAAGAAAAATTGATGGAAAATACGTGATGCTGTCGCGCCAGGATGGGGAGAACAATTTTATTATGTTCTCCGACGATGTGCATTTCTGGGATAATGCCAGTTTGTTACAGATACCGACGCTGCCCTATGAATTTTTCCAGATTGGAAATGCGGGCTCACCCATCGAGACCTCCGAAGGCTGGCTGGTTATTACCCATGGAGTGGGTCCGATGCGCACCTATAGTCTGGGCATTGAACTGCTGGATCTGAATGATCCAACACAGATCATCAGTCGCCTTGAAGAGCCCATTTTAATTCCCAATGAGCATGATCGTGATGGCTATGTACCTAACGTGGTTTATAGTTGTGGTGCAATGATTTTTCAGAATGAGTTGATCATTCCTTATGCCTCGGCTGATCAACGTTGTGGAATTGCAACGCTGAACCTGTCAGAGCTGATGGCAAGGCTGCTGTATTTCAAATCCACAAATGGCAAAGTCGCGCATTGATAAAAACTTGCTGAAGGTCAAAGGCACAAGCATTTACCGCAAATAAACGCTAATAAACGCAAATGTTTTTTGTAGGTGCGCCTTCAGGCGCACCTACATAATATTTTTTTATTAGCGTGTTTTGCGTTTATTTGCGGTAAATAGCTTTTGACTTTTCAAACGCTGCACAGCGTTTTGTCATTCTGTCTGCGTGCCCTGAGCACGGTGTTTATAGATAGCAAGTAAGGCCATCAGCCAGCACAGGGTAGATTCTGCGCCCTGGTTTTCGTTGACGCTCCCGGCCTCTAAACCATCCCGGCAACCCCCCGTTGCATGATCATAAAGTGAAAGATGTAATTCATTTTCACCCTGATACCAGTTAAGGCAGCGATAGGCATAGGCGATCCACTGCTCATCCTGAGAGATATTAAAGGCTTCAATGCAGGCATCTACCATTGCGGCGGCCTCGATGGGTTGCTGATCAAACTGTGCTTTTTTACCCCCGCGTGTCAACCAGCCGTGGTTGCCGATGGCGGCGAAGTAACCACCTGATTTATCGAGTTGAATTTTTTTCAACCAGCTGAGTGCACGCAAGCCGGTTTGTAACATTTCCTCATTACCCAGATTTTGTCCTGATAATAGCAGGGCCTGTGCAAGGCGCGCATTATCATAAGTAAGTGTCACTTCGCACCAGGGCCAGTCTTCGCTAACGGTGTTTCTAAACCATTGCATTAACTTCTCAGAAAGCATTCGGATCATGTTTTCATTCTGGCTGTTTTGCGGCTTTTTAGAATGCAGGGCATGTAAACCAATGAGCGTGAAAGCCACCGCACGTGGAGATGTAAAGTGTTCAGTTACCGGTAAGGCGAGCTGAAATAAATTTCTGGCATGTTTTACCTGACCTTCGCTACGCCCCAGTGCAGCCACCACACCTAGCCCCCACAGCGCACGGCCATGAGAATCTTCCGAGCCTTTTTCTTCCATCCAGCGGCGCTCATAAGACATAAAATTGCGAAACAGTCCCGTGTTATGGTTGAAAGCATGTTCGAGAAAACTCAGGTAAATGCAAGACAGGTCATTTAAGGCCGGTTCACGGGGCAGAAAGTCCTGGGCGCTAACAGCCACGATCAAAGCGCGTGCATTATCATCAACGCAATAACCATGATCTCGATCGGGCACCGTAAATTTGGCGTGCTGCAACATACCCACGCCATCGGTCATACGGATTAAATGGTCAAATTTTATTTCCGGTAGAGGTTGTTGACGCAGTCCCTGATTATTTTCGGATACACATCTACGTAAACGATGCTGACGCGCCTGTTCGAAAGTCTCGATATAACGGCTAGCCACATGCTGCCAGGTCATCTGGCGGCCGTAATCATAAGCCTTATGTTGTAGGTTATGTAGTTTATCGGGGTGGTCTAGCAGCTCAATGACTTCATTAGCGAGCCGTGTGTGATCTCGAAATGGGAATAACTTACCGCGTCCATTTGCGAGTAATTCCTGTGCATGCCAATAAGGTGTGGAGATGATGGCTTTACCCATGCCCAGCGTATAAGCAAGCGTACCGGAAATAATTTGCGCCTCGTTCAGGTACGGTGTGACATAAATATCTGCTGCACCTATAAATGCCAACAAATCTTCATCCGCTACAAAGTGATCATGAAAAATCACGTGTTCATCAACACCGAGTTCTTTTGCCCGCAGGTGCAGCCCAATCCGATAATTCTCACCCTGTTCTGCTTTAAGGTGCGGATGAGTCGCACCGACCACCATGTATATAACATTGGGGTGTTTTTTAACTATTTCTGGCAGGGCTTCTATTACCGTTTCAATACCTTTGCCCGGTGATAACAAGCCGAAGGTGAGCAGAATATTGTTTTCAGTTAAGCCAAATTTGGCTTTGAAATTTGAGGATTCAAGTAGCGGAACATCAGGAATACCATGATGAATCATCACAATTTTATCTTCCTGAACGTGGTAAATATTACACAGAAAATCCACCGAGCGCTGGCTCATGACGACCAGTCGATCAGATAGCTCCGCGAGTTGCGTAATGATATGTCTTTCTCTATCGGTGGGTTCTTTCAAAATGGTATGTAATGTCGTTACAACGGGCATTTTGAGGTCTCTTAAAAAATCGAGAATGTAGCTACCTCGCTGGCCACCGTATATGCCGTATTCATGCTGAACACAAACCACATCGACAGCATTCAGGTTAAGTAGATTTGCAACCAGTGCGTATTCTTCAAGCTGGTCCTGGTTTATTTCGAGGTGCACCTGCGGTGGGTAGTGATAGTTATCAAGTTGATCGTTCATCGCCACTGCCCAGCAGTCTATGTCGGGCGCATGCTGTGCGATGGATTCGAGAAGGTGTGTTGTGAACGTTGCAATACCACAAAGTCTGGGCAGGTGATTACCGACCAGCACAATTGATTTGAGTGCTTTAGATCCGTCCTGTGATTCTGATTTGAGGTGTTTATCCATAGTATTACTTTTATTTGATGTACAATTAAGGACCACACATTAAGTAAAAACAACACTAGTAGTGTACGCCAAATTTAGCCATAAACGTTTAAAATTTTGATGTTTGCTCGGTAGCTTGATCAAAGTCAGTGCTGAGCAGTCCGATAAAAAATGGCTGTTAAAACTAAACTTAGTTTTTTAACTTCCCCAATATGCAATTTTTTGATAATAGAATAATATTTATCAGAACGTTGATTGTATTCGCTTATAAATAATTTCTATTGTAAACATAAATAGCATGTGAAATATGGAAAACTATCAGGCTCATTGATGGCAACAAAAAATGCCATTTAGAATAATTAAACTTAAAATTAAAAGCGTAAGCATCCACCATCATACTCAAACCCAATATCCAGATTATGGGTGTATATGCGGGTGCAGAAAACCCTAAAATACTCGTGCTCCAGGCAGAAGCAGGAGAAATAATAATTGCCAACCAGGATGAAAAATATATTACAACACCTACTAAATAAGTAATTAGTCCTTTATTCTTAAAAGATATTTTGATATTGACCTTAAAAAACACAGGAAAAATAAACAAAACCGTTCTAAATAAATTCTCGCCCACTATAATCCATAATGGAATATCATTATTAAAATTTTCCGGTTTATAAGGTGATGGCAGGTATGAAAAAAAACAGATATTCCAAATGATGATTGGGATAATCAGTATGTATCCATTGGTCACTATTTTTCGTAATAGATGCATTTTACAATTCTCTTTGTTTTAAATGAACATAACATCGCCAGGATTACCGGGTGTTATGTTTAATGGTCTATTTCGAAAATTTTAAAGCTTTGATCAAAGGATAGATTTAAAGAATAGATTAAAGAGGGCGGTATAGAGTACCCCTTTAATTCTTTAATTCTATTAAAAACTATACCTACATAACAATTTGTAACATTGCTAATTGCTAATCATCTCTTACTGCGTGTATAAGTAGCTAGGGCACTTCTGATCAAGTCTATAGTGCTTCTGCGTGACCTGAAGGGTACAGTTGTAAGGCACAAAGTGGAGTTAATGGCCGAGTCTTTAATAAACTTTGTAATGCGGCAAATGTGCCCTTCAGATCGCGCCCGGAGGGGCTTACAGGCTTGCCCGTGCTCTGCGTTAGCATTTTTCACCAGGTACCTACATGCTTTTAAAATACTGTCTTGATCACGAACAAGTCTGTAAGCCAGAAGCATCATAGACTTGATCAGAAGTGCCCTGGATAATGACGTTTGATTTCTAAAACCCAAAATATAAGAGCAATTAATATGAAAAACCTAAATCGCACAGTTATACTATTGTTTAGCACATTATTAGCAATTCCACTTACAGGTTATGCTGAATCCTGGAGTTGTAAGCACGATAATAATGTACGTGAAATTCAAATTCAACGTGAAACAACCGCGGTTCTGCCTTGCAGCGTAGTCTACAGAAAACCAACCGAAGGTATTGAAGAGCAGACACTCTGGTCAGCATCCAGTGACGCAGGCTATTGTGAAGAAAAAGCCCGCGCACTTGTCGAAAAACACGTAGGCTGGGGCTGGACCTGCGAAGAAGCTAACGCTGAAACCAGCACAGAAACATCTGACGAAAGCCAGGCAACCGAAAACAGCGCCCCCGAAGAAACCACGCCAGTTGAATCCACACCTGTTGAATCTACTAATGAGGCTACTAATGCCACAGAGTCTTCAGCAGCAAGCGACAGTTCTACAACAACCGTACCGACATCGCAAGGCATACCAGAACAACAATGAGTTTTAAATAAGGAAAAAGGGGGGCAACTAAGAATCATTTGTCACCCCCCTTTAAACTTCCACTTTAACTCATTTAATTACGACATTGATTTAATGTTGAATCAAACCAACTACTAGAACAATTAGAGCTATAGATTAATAAATGAGGTTGTTGGTCTGCATTATCTGTACTTACAGAAATATCAGCACCATGAATAGATGTAACACCGGATGCAACCGAAATATCGCCCCACACATAAGGTGCTGTTATTTGGCCGTTACCGATTTCTGATAATCTTGTTTTTGTACCACCACTACCTGTTTTCATAACAAATCCAGACTGATTAGCATGAATAGTACCGTCTTCATCAGCTCTTAAAGCTGTTATATTGTTGCCTTCAGCACTTATAACATCGATTCCAGTTCCATGTATATGGACTTCTGCATTTTGGGAATAGACAGCAAGGAGCTCACTTGTGATTACACCTGTAGCTCAACTTTTTTATCATTGCTAATATTTAATGCACTAATAGGTACATCATCACTCACAAAATAACCTATTTCACTTTGACATGGCTTGAACATAAATCCTCCTAATTAAAAAATACTATAAATTTTTAAGAGAGCAGTTTGTTTATAATCGGGGGCGTACTATTAATTAGTGTATCTTGTAGGGTTGTTGCTTTAATGAATGCTTGCCCGATTAAGATACCTAACAGTAAAATCTTATGCGCTAGCTTTAGCTGACTCAGGTGAATTAGCCTGGATGAATTAGCCTGGATGAATTAAAATGCCATGAGATAGCGGTATGTCTTTATACTAACCCAATCAGCCTGTTAATCAAAATTTAAGTTTTTAACTTACCGCTAGAGGAAAATCATATGTCTGAATCATTAAGATTTAATTCAAAGTACGGGCAACGTTTAATCGACGGATCATAGGAAACAAGTAAATATGCCCGGGTGATATTTTTTGTAACATTAAAAGTATGATTCTGTAGGTACTCCTGGATCTTGTTTCGATTGAGTTCAGGTTCATCTGTAAAAATTATTAAAACATAGCCGCCGGGGTATGGGGGCTCTTTTAATTTGTGATACTTGGGATCTTTACGTGATAATAGCGATTCTATAGACGAGATAAATTTTGATTTATTCCAGTTCGCCCAGTTATATTCAATGCCAGCTTTATAGGCCTTAATTGTACCTTCATCGACGAGTTCAGTCACTTCAATAGCAACACGATTTCCTGATTTGTCTTTTGCTTCACAGTCAGGTGGGTCATTATGTCGCCCTCGGCTTTTTATCTCGATGAAATAATTTTTGTTATCCAGTTCCAGTGATTCAACCAGATGATTAACGACGCCCAGCTCCCCATCGTTACGATTCAAAGACCAGCCGAAGTAGTTAGCATATCCCCGCGTTTTATTTTTAGCGGCACGAATTATATTTAGGTTTTCTCTATCTTCTGGCTTCGTCATGTTTTTGGAGTATCGAATAAATGGGGGTGGAGATTATCCTGTTGTCTAATAGTAACAAAATAGATTAATTTGAACATCAATAATAAAAGATCGATATATTATCTAAGTCATTAATTAAGTGTTTTTGACTTTTACGCAATTTCTACCCGCGGCTTTTGCTTCATAAAGTGCAATATCAGTGCGCGTAAGCAGGCTGCTCACCGTATCATCTTTTATAAAGTGAGATATACCAAAACTACAGGTCATAGATCCAACGTTAGCGATTTTCCGGCTTTGTATTAATGCTCTTAATTTTTCTGCAAAAATCAGTGTTTTTTCTAAATCTTTTTCCAGGCTAATAATCAAGAATTCTTCGCCACCCCACCTGCCGACAAAATCTGATTTTCTAACATGAGTGGAAAACAGGTTAGCTATAGTTTGCAATACATCATCACCCACCTGATGACCATAGGTATCATTTACTTTTTTAAAGTAATCGATATCGATAAGAATAAGACTAAACGAATGATAATAACGCTGTGCCTGTTCAACTTCCTGCATAAGTATGGTGTCAATTTTTCTGCGGTTGTAAAGCCCCGTTAATTGATCTGTTACAGATAATTTTTCCAGTTCATGGGTTCGATCTTTGACTAACTGCTGGAGTTTTTCCTCATTACGTGTAGATATTCGTATCGAAGGTATAACAATTACTATCGCTTCTATTATCAGGGTCAATAAAGTGCCCATTAAAATAAAATATTTGCGCTCTAATAACGTGCCCGTCTTTTTGTTGCTTTCTGCTTCAAATGCAGATACCGCATTATTTATTTTCGGTAACAGTTTAAATGAAGCAATTTCGAGCTCTTTTAATATAGTAGTATCTTGTGTTTTTATATAGTAAGACAATAATGATAAATAGTGTTCTGTGTTTTTATTGAGTTTTTCTGGTGCTTGATAATATATCGCTTTGATTTCATTTGAAGTTATATGTGTGCTGATTATTTCATGATGGTCTTTCTCCATGATAATATATAACTCTATGAGATGGGTTTTTAAGAGCTGATCTTTTGTTTCATTAAAACGCTTTGCAATAAGTGCTGTTTTTTGAGAAAGCATCCGCTGCTTACCACTTATATTGATAATGTGGGCATAAACTTTCTGGCTTTGAATAATTTCTGTTGTTGTTAAATATGCATATATAGCCCACCCAGATAGACTAATAAAAATAATGCTGTAGATATATTTAATGTTAAACATAAACTCTTATTGCTTTATAAAATATTATTGATTTTTGCAGGTAATTATCCTCTATCTCTGATTCAAAATTAGGTGTTTTTAATAATGCAAGCTAGAGATTAATTGTTGTATATTCCGTGTCCCGTGTCCCGTGTCCTGTTTTCTGGGGTATTTGGAGCGCTCTTTTTATATCGTGATCTCCGGGCTTGAGTTTTTTTCTAACTTCCATGTTCACGTCTCCCTGTTGCGTATTATCGCGCTTTCTTTGAAGCGCTATCGGGTCATTCTATTTTCCAGCTACCAGTTGTTGTAGCTGGTTATTAAACTGTTGCATATTAAATTCGCTGCGGAGTTTTCGCATGCAGTTTGCGCATAGACAGTCGTCGTATTGTTTGAAGATGTAGTCGCGGTGTTGTTGAGTGAGATTTACAGTTTCGCACTGGCAATTGAGTATGTCGCCGGTTTTGCATTCGAAGGGGTGATTGCAGTTTGGACAGATTTTTATTTCGTGTTTTGGCATTTTTTTATTTAGTTTTTGTGCTCAAAATTTAAGTCACTGGATTATAAAGTGCATCCTTGCACTTTACCCTTCGGGTCATGCGATGTATGTTTAGAGGTGGCCTTTAAGTTTGATCCAATCAAATTTATCCTGACTTCGCAGGAATGACTGATCTTTCTGTTTTTATATTTAACCTGTTCGTTTAAATGTTTTAATTCTTTATAAATTCAAATCAAAAAAGCCGGTTATTAACCGGCTTTTTTTTAGCTTACCCGCACTTACTGTCGCCGCAGTTCAGGCAGGTCATGCAGCCATCCATCATGATGGTGGCTTTGGTGTGGCATTTTTTGCACAGTTGTGCGCCTTCGGGGAAGCTGGTGGCGCTGTCATCATCACAGCTTTGTTCTGCTTTGCTGTGTTTTTGTTCGTATTCGGCGCGTTTGGCATCCATTAGTTTTCTCTGGTGATCGTCCGGGCCATCGTCTTTTATGAGGCCGATCATTTTCATGTGGGACTCTATTGACTCACCAATTTCCGCGACCAGTGACGGCATAAACTTTCCGCCTTTTTTAAAGTAGCCGCCCTGGGGGTCGAATACCGCTTTTAGTTCTTCAACTAAAAAGCACACGTCGCCGCCTTTTCTGAATACCGCGGAGATAACCCGGGTGAGTGCTACCACCCATTGAAACTGATCCATGCTTTTTGAGTTGATGAAAATTTCGTAGGGTTGTCTGGCTTCGTGGTCAGTGTCCTGATTTAAAATCACGTCATTAATGGTGACGTAAAGTGCGTGCTCTGAAAGTGGGGTTTTTATTTTGTAGGTTGAACCCAGTAGCATTTCCGGGCGCTCTACATTTTCATGCATAATTTCCCGTTCGGGAATTGCCGGTGTTTCATCGACGACTATTTCTTCTTCATCTTTGACAACTTTGAATGCGACGATTTTTTTGTCGATTTTTGTGGCCATAGGCTTGTCCTGTTTTGCAGTGTTCATCGGTTAATCTTTATTTCGCAGTTTTATTTTTATAAATAACGACTGCGCCTGATAAATTTTATAATTTAAAATGACGCGAAAACGTAATCTAAAGACGGGGAGGTCAGCCTACCAAACTGACACGCAAGTATAATAATCGGTCTGCGTTTTTTACGTCTTCGCGTCAAACTCTTTTGTGGTTATTGGCCCCAAAGGCCGGCATGTTAAAACTTGCCGTAATAACCCTCTTTTAAGGCATCAAATAAATTCGCGGCACTGTGTATCTCGCCGTCGTAATCAATTTCTTCATTACCTTTTAATTCTACGACTGAACCATCTTCCAGAGTAAACTGGTAGGTGGTGTTTTCTAAATCGGATTCTTTAACTAATACGCCCTGGAAAACTTCCGGATTAAAGCGGAAGGTGGTGCAGCCTTTTAAGCCTTTGTCGTAGGCGTATTCGTAAATATTTTTAAAGTCTTCAAACGGATAATCCGTTGGTACATTGGCGGTTTTTGAAATAGAGGAATCTATCCATAATTGTGCGGCGGCCTGAATATCAACATGCTGTTTGGGCGTGACTTCTTCGGAAGAAATAAAGTAATCCGGTAATTGCTCGTCCGGGTTTTCGCTGTAGGGCATGGCATTTGGGTTAACCATTGCGCGGTAGGCTAATAACTCGAATGAGAAAACATCGATTTTCTCTTTGCTTTTTTTGCCTTCACGAATGACGTTACGCGCATAGTGGTGTGCAAAGCTGGGCTCAATACCATTACTGGCATTATTTGCCAGTGACAGTGAAATTGTACCGGTAGGTGCAATGGAGCTGTGGTGGGTAAAGCGGCAGCCGTGCTCCGCCATGTCTGCAACTAACTGAGGGTTTTCTTCACTCACACGTTGCATGTAGCGGCTGTATTTTGCGTGCAGCACTTTGCCTTTGACTTTGTCGCCAGCTTTGTAACCGTCGTCAATCATTTCCGGGCGCTTGTAAAGCATCGCCGCGGTTACATCAAAGTCCTGTTCCATAATAGGCGCTGCGCCTTTTTCTTTGGCGAGCTCGAGACCGGTTTGCCAGCCCTGCATGGCCATTTCTTTGGTGACTTTTTCGGTGAATTCTAATGACGCATCGGAGCCGTATTTCACGCCCAGCATGGTCAGGGTTGAACCCAGCCCTAAATAGCCCATGCCGTGGCGGCGCTTGCTGATGATTTCATCGCGTTGCTGGGGCAGGGGCAGGCCGTTTATTTCTACAACATTGTCTAACATGCGGGTAAAGATGCTGACGGTTTCGTCATAAGACGTCCAGTCGAATTTGGCTTTTTTGGTGAACGGGTCTTTTACAAAACGGGTTAAGTTAACTGAACCCAGCAGGCAGCTGCCGTAAGGGGGTAATGGCTGCTCGCCACAGGGGTTGGTGGCACGGATGTTTTCGCAGAACCAGTTGTTGTTCATTTCGTTAACTTTATCGATGAGGATAAAACCGGGCTCCGCGTAATCATACGTGGAGGCCATAATGCTGTCCCATAGACGGCGGGCGGGCACGGAGCGGGTGATTTTACAGGCGGTGAGGCCGGTGTCATTGGTGACGTAGTCGCCTTTCACGGGCCATTCGCGCCAGATGTATTTGCTGGCGTCGGTGAGATCCATGCCATCCTGTGCACATTCATTGGCAGTCACCGGGAACGCCAGTGGCCATTCCGTGTCGTTTTTTACCGCTTCTACAAAATCGACGGTGATGAGTAATGATAAGTTGAACTGACGTAAACGGCCGTCTTCACGCTTGGCTTTGATAAAGTCAAATACATCCGGGTGGCCCACATCGAAGGTGGCCATCTGTGCGCCACGACGACCCCCGGCGGAGGACACGGTGAAACACATTTTGTCGTAGATATCCATAAAAGATAAAGGGCCGGACGTATACGCACCAGCACCGGAAACATAGCCACCCTTGGGGCGCAGGGTAGAGTATTCGTAGCCAATGCCACAACCGGCTTTGAGGGTTAGACCGGCTTCGTGAACTTTTTCGAGTATGCCATCCATTGAATCTTCGATAATGCCGGAGACCGTGCAGTTAATGGTGGAGGTGGCGGGCTTGTGCTCCTGAGCGCCGGCATTGGAGATAATGCGTCCCGCAGGAATAGCGCCGTGGCGTAGTGCCCACAGAAATTTCTCGTGCCATTCTTTCTTGAGTTTATCGGTGGTTTCAACATCTGAAAGCGCTTTTGCAACCCGCTCGAAGCTAGCATCCACATCACTATCAACCGCTTCGCCAGTTTTAGTTTTGAGTCTATATTTGGTGTCCCAGATATCCAGTGATGCTTCCTGGTAGGGGACTTCATTGATATTGTTTGGAACAGCCTGCAGTTGCGGTGCGCTCATTCATTTTATCCTTATTATATGGTCTAACGGTGGTGCAATAATGTTTTCCGGGGGAGGGAGAACGGGTACAAAAAACAATGATTTATCATTTTTATGTCAGTTAATTCCCCCTATAAGCTAAATATTCTATTAGTGAATCATTATGCTTATGTTGTGGTATCTGTATAAAATAACACAAGATGTAGTGGTTTCAAGTTATGATTTACTAATGTAGTGGGGATAAGTTGTGGGTAAATTTGTATAAAGTCGGGCAGAGCCTGATGTATCAAGCTTTGAGGGGGATTTAGGGCGGATTGAGATTTTTTTCTGTTCTGATAAACGGTAGGGAATTGTGTTTTAGAATTGTTCAATGCACAAGATGTAGTGGTTAAAAGTTAATCATAGGATGAAATCTTACTCATACCGAAGAATGGGATGAGGGTCAGATTGTTGCGCATTGTTTTAGGTTGATTCCTGATTTTGTTAAGAGGGGGGGGTAAAGCTAAATCTCCCCTTACTAGATTATTGATTACTATGAATTTGATATTTTATAGCATTATATTTATTCCCTCTTTTTCTAAAGGGGGTAAATGCTAAATCTCCCCCAGCCCCTCTTTTTCTAAGAGGGGCGTAAAAGCTAAATCTCCCCCTTAGCAAAAGGGGGATTAAGGGGGATTTAAAAAGTGCCAGGATTGAATGCGCTTAAAATAACAAAGACCAGATAGCAGGCCCGAAATAATCCCCCGATCACTAAAGACTGGGTTGATTATACGATGGCCGCGCATACTCCGTAAGCTAACGCCCTCATTTGTTAAGCGGGGACTTTAAGGCAGCATAACCCCACGAATCATGAAATACAGCATCGCCGCCATCAAGCCGGTTGCGGGTACAGTAATCACCCATGCTGCGGCAATTTTAATGAGTTGTGAGCGTTTTACTAGTTCGTGCTTGTAAACCTTGCGTAGTTGCTTGCGCTCTTTTTTGGTGAGCTCGGCTTTGGCTGAGTGCTTTTTAAGCTGCTTGAGCATAAAGCGTTTTTCTTCCAGTGGGGCTTTTTTGTAGTCGCTTAAAAAGGCGTCTATGACTTCTACGTCCTGTTCATCGTGGTGGGACTTAATTTCTTCCACCATGGTCGAGTAGCTGGTTTTAAGGTATTCGCGCAGGAAGCCAACACCAAATACACCCCCTACCGCAATATGAGTTGAGCTGACCGGCAGGCCTAGCTGACTGGCGATAATGACCGTGATGGAGGCGGCCATAGCGATACTGAACGCGCGCATTTGATCAAGCTCAGTTATTTCACTGCCGACGGTGCGAATCAGTTTCGGGCCGTAGAGGGCTAAACCTAATGCGATACCAATAGCACCGATCATCATCACCCACAGGGGGATACTGGCTTTTTTGGCGACGCCGCCGTGCATAATGGCATCGTTGATGGCGGCCAGTGGGCCGACGGCATTGGCTACATCGTTTGCGCCGTGGGCGAAACTGAGCAGTGCAGCGGCGAAAATTAACGGGATGGTGAACAGTTTGTTTACGCCTGCCTTATCGTTGCTGAATGAATTGGCCGCGTTGGAAATCAAGGGTCTGACGATAAAGTAAATAGCGATCGCAATACCGATGCCGATACCGGCGGCGGATAAAAAATCGACCTTAACCATTTTCTTTAAACCCTTAAGAATAAGGTAGGTGGAAAATGCCCAGGCCATAATGGCCACCAGTATCGGCACCATCTTTTTGGCAGCGCTGATCATTTCGGCTTTGTAGGTTATGGTGCGTTTAATGGTGTATAGAAACAGTGCGGCGACCAGGCCACCGAGTACCGGGGAGATAACCCAGCTAGCGGCAATCTGGCTCATTTTTGCCCAGTTGGCGATATCAAAACCACCGGCGGCAACACCCGCGCCGAGTACACCGCCCACAATTGAGTGAGTGGTTGAAACCGGTGCGCCCACCGCGGTGGCCAGGTTAAGCCATAACGCCCCGGATAACAATGCGGCCATCATCAGGTAAATAAAGGTGCTGGAGTCGGCAATCAAACTCGGGTCGATAATGCCTTTTTTAATGGTGCTCACTACTTCACCCCCGGCGATTAAAGCGCCAGCGGCTTCAAAGATGGCGGCGATGACGATGGCGCCGGTGAGGGTTAACGCCCGTGAGCCTACTGCGGGGCCAACGTTATTGGCGACATCATTGGCGCCAATATTCATGGCCATATAGCCACCAATCATGGCAGCGGCAATTAATAAAAAGCCGTTTTCAACACCACTAACAGCGGTGCCGGTAACCAGCATAATGGCGACAATGAATATCATTGAAAGCCCCAGGCGCAGCGATTCGCCACGGCCTGACAGGTTGGCTTTATCGATGTGTTTAATGTCTTTGAGTTCCAAGGGAATTACCTCGTGGTGCAGCGTTAAACTGATTGATTATTTGAATTGTTATGTTTATGTTTCAAACTTACTGCAATTTAGTTACAGACTGGATTTTGCGAATGATAGCGGCGAAGTGATTTCGAGTACAGGGGAGATTTAAATAAATCGCATTTGTTTGTTTTGGCTAAATAAGTATTTTGTAGGCGTTAACTTATAGCTGACGATGTATTAAGTATGCGAAGGCAGCTGTAAAGCGAAAAGCATTACCATTTCAGAATGTTTTTTTCGGGAAATGGTGACGTTGATTTAGGGGCGCGTATCCCCCATAAAAGCCCTCTAAAGCACTCTGGGGTGACCGGTATTTCATTTAAACCGTTGCTTAATCAGCCGATATCAGCGGCAGAATTTCCAGCGGTGTCTCAACCACAAAATCCGCGCCCCAGTTCGCAATATTTTCACCTTCGCCAATATATCCGTAATTCGCCACCACCGTGCGCATGCCCGCATTGGTTCCAGCCTGTATATCGCGCAGGGCATCGCCAATGTAAATGCAATTTTGTGGCTGGCTATTCGCATGTTTACAGGCCAGGTACATAGGCTCTGGGTGGGGTTTACGGTTTTCGGTGGTATCACCGCTGATGATGCAGGCGGCACGCTCTCCCAGGCCTATTTGTTGCATCAGTGGATCGGTTAACCAGGCGGGTTTATTGGTGACGACGCCCCAGCGCATTTGCTGGTTTTCGATGTGTTCTAACAGCTGCGCCATGCCGGGGAATAACCCTGAATCGACGCACAGCTTATCTTCATAAATTTCAAGATAGCGTTTTTTTAAGCGTTCTCTAACCGATTCATCAGTCAGTGCTGGGAAACCTAGCTGCACTAGCGCCGCGCTGCCATTTGAAACATGTGGGCGAATATCTGAAAAATCCATTGCCTCACAGCCTTCTTCTGCAAGTAGAATATTAAGGGCATTGGCCATGTCCGGGGCGGTGTCGATTAAGGTGCCGTCTAGATCGAACAGCACCGTGTTGATATTTTGCATTAAAATTTATTCTGTGTCGGCGAGGTAGTGGGTCATGTAATTCACATCCACATCATTGCCCAGTTTATAGTGATGGGTGAGGGGGTTAAATGTCATGCCGGTGATATTTTTGAGTTGCAAATTCGCCTGCCGTGCCCATTCATCTAACTCGGAAGGTTTAATGAATTTGGCATATTCATGGGTGCCACGGGGCAGCATTTTAAGTAAATATTCGGCACCTACAATGGCAAACATATAAGCTTTGGGGTTGCGGTTTATGGTAGAGAAAAAAACCGAGCCACCGGGTTTAACCAGTTTCTGGCAGGCTTTAATCACTGAACGCGGGTCGGGTACATGCTCGAGCATTTCCATGCAGCTCACTGCATCAAACGCGTGGGGTTGTTGCTCGGCTAATTCTTCCACGGTTATCTGTTGATAATTTACATCAACTTCGCTTTCCATGGCGTGAAGTTTGGCAACCGAGAGTGGTGCCTTGCCCATATCAATAGCCGTTACATCAGCACCGAGTTTGGCCATGCTCTCGGATAAAATACCGCCGCCACAACCCACATCAAGCACGCGTTTGCCATTTAACTGCACGCGCTCATCGATGAAATGCAGACGCAGGGGGTTGATTTCGTGCAGGGGCTTGAACTCCCCCTGCTTGTCCCACCAGCGGCTGGCAAGTTCTTCAAATTTGGCTATTTCGGCGGGGTCTACGTTTAGTGTGTTCATCTGTTAACTATCTTTAAATTTTTAAGTGTACGGGTTTTTGTTAAAAGCAAAAGACTAACGCACATAGACGCGAATAACTTTACAATCTCGTCATTCCCAAATGTTTTTGTCGGGAATGCCAGTGACTTTATTGTATTTGAAGACACGGGTCGTAAGAAGAATTGCGAATACGGTTTTGTCATAATTAATTGTTTTGCGTGCATTCGCGGTTATTTGCGTTTTTGGCGTTATCTTTTTTCAATTCGATTTTATTCTGGCGCTGCTATCTTATCATTCCATTGCTGACATTTAAGCATTATTTCCTGTTCATTAAGGGTGGTGAGCTGGCGGTCTTTTAATAGGTGTTTTCCGGCGACCCACACATCGCTCACCTGTTCGCGGCTGCTACTGTACACTAAATTAGCTACCGGATTGTACACCGGTTGCATTTCCAGACTGGAAAAATCGATGGCAATAATGTCCGCATATTTTCCCGCTTCGAGGCTCCCCGTGTCCTGCTCCAGGCCAAGTGCTCTGGCGCCATTAAGGGTGGCCATGCGTACGGTTTGCATGGCGCTGAGGGCGCTGGCATTCTGGCTGACGCCCTTGGCGAGCAAACTGGCGGTGCGCATTTCGCCGAGCATATCCAGATCATTGTTACTGGCGCTGCTGTCTGTGCCCAGTGCGACATTGATGCCCGCATCCATAAGCCTGGTTACCGGGCAGAAACCACTGGCAAGTTTTAAATTAGATTCGGGGCAGTGCACCACATGGCTGCCGGAATTTGCCAGTAAGGCAATTTCATCGTCGGTGACCTGGGTTAAATGCACTGCCATTAAGTTGGGGGACACCAGGCCGAGTTCGTTTAATCTTTCTAACGGGCGCTTGCCGTACTGCTGGATGGATTGTGCTATTTCGTCAGCGGTTTCGTGCAGGTGAATATGGATCGGTAAATCCATTTCATCGGCTAATACCCGTATACGTTGGAGTGGTTCATCGGAAACGCTGAACGGTGCATGGGGGGCAAACGGGGTGTGAATTAAGCTGTCACTGCGAAAGTGATCGCGTAGTTGCAGGCCTTTATCGATGTATTCATCTGCATTGCTGGCCCAGGCGCTGGGAAAGTCGATGGCGATTAAGCCGATGCAGGCGCGGATGCCTATATCCCGGGCGAGGCGGGCGGTGACTTCCGGGAAAAAGTACATATCATTAAAACAGGTGGTGCCGCTGCGTAGCATTTCGGCAATGGCTAACTGGGTGCCATCGTGTACAAATTCATCGCTAACCCATTTAGATTCCGCCGGCCAGATGTGATTATGCAGCCAGTCTTCTAATGGCAGATCATTGGCAATGCCGCGAAATAAACTCATTGGGCTATGGGTGTGGGCGTTTATCAGGCCCGGCATTAACAGGTGCTGGCGGTAGGTTTTTTCGATGTCGGCGCTATATTGTAGGCTGACGGTTGTGCTGGGTAAGATTTCTGTAATACGGCCATCGTCTATCACGATGCAGTGATCGTGCAATATCGGATCGGATTCAGTCACCGGTAAGATCCAGCGGGCGTGTAAAATAGTGTCAACAGTTTTCATGGCGGGCAAGATAACATAAAAATTACGCCTAAAAGACTGTTTTTAGCGATAAATAGTGGTATAAATAGCACACTTTGAATGTTGATTCTAAAAAGAGCGCTGGAAGGAGTGGCTGAATGGACTGCGGGCCTGTGCCGGCAAGTGATTGATCTGTTAAGTGTTATATAAAATTTATTTTCGATATCACGGGTTTTTTTATTTAAGCTTTAGATATTTTAATTTTTATAATGCTTTTTATAGTTAGCCTACACTCTGCTCTTGGCTTTTAACGAACGGCAAAAAAATTAATTAAAAAATCACATATAAAAATGGAGAATAAAGTATGAAATCATTAAAACTGGGACGGGTTATGCCTGTAGTCGCTCTGAGTGCTTTACTGGCTTTTACAGCGGGTTGTAATCCCAAAGTTGCGCGTGTTGAATCGGATGCTGTAACGGACATAAGTGGTAAATGGAATGATACAGATTCAAGATTAGTATCACGTGAAATGATTGATGATGTTTTATCCCGTCGCTGGTTATCTAAATTTAATCGTGCAAAAGGCAAAACACCCACGGTGATTGTTGGCACCGTACGTAACCTGAGTCACGAGCATATCAATACCCGTACCTTTATAAACGATCTGGAAAAAGAGCTGATTAACTCAGGCGAAGTTGAGTTTGTAGCATCTGCCTCGGAGCGTGATGAGGTTCGTTCCGAGCGTCGTGATCAGGATTTAAATGCGAGTGAATCTACCCGTAAAGCCATGGGTAATGAAGCCGGTGCCGACTTCATGCTGAAGGGTACAATCAATACTATCGTTGATGCTGCCGGTGGTTCACAGGCGCGTTTTTACCAGATTGATCTGACGCTGATAGATCTGGAAAGTAATCGTAAAGTTTGGGTTGGACAGAAGAAAATTAAGAAAACAGTAGAAAAAAGTGGCTGGAAGCTATAAATAAATAACCCGCATCAACTATATATAGTAATGCAAATTCATGGATGACATCAGTTAAAGGGGCAGGGAAGCCTCACTGTTTTATAAAATCCAAAATGACACAATTTACGAGGAAATCACTATGAGTATTCGTCTACTCGGTCGCCTGGGCGCTTTGCTGGTTGCCCTGACCATTCTAGCGCTACAGGGCTGTGCAACATCAGCAGACAAAACCGCTGGCATGCGCCAGATGATGGAGTTGAATCGTAATGATTTAGCTTTAATCGAAGCCGAAAAACATCTTTCTGATGAAGTTGAAGGTGTAATGGAAAACATGAACGTGGGTTTATTGCGACGTTTAAATAAAGATTACAAAGGCAGTAATGAAGCTTTTGAATTAGCCAAACAAAAAATATCTGAGCTTTACTCTACCTCGGTCACTGAACAGGCGGGTGCGGTTATTACCAATGATGAAAGCATCAGCTTTCAGGGTGATAAGTTTGAGCAGGTCTTAATACATCTTTATATGGCATCTAATTATTTATCCATGGGTGATATTGATTCAGCACGCGTTGAGTTACTGCAATCGCAGGTGAAGATGGATGAATGGGGTGAGCCCAAAGATGAAACGCCTTTTATGCGTTATTTTTCAGGCATTATGTTTGAATTGCTGGGCGAAGACGATACCGCCACTGTTTCATATAGAAAAGCGGTGGATGCCTATAAAAACACCAAAGAAAAGCACGGCTTAAATGTGCCATTAACGCTTCAACATGACCTGTTAAGAATGCTCGCAAAAATGAAACTCATGGGCGAGTATAAAGAATATAAACAACAGTTTGGTCTTGATAACTATAAAGCACCCAATACAAAAAAAATGGGTGAGCTAATTGTTGTGTTTGGTAACGGCCTGGCTCCACAACGTGATGAAAAAGTTTTCCAGACCTATTCTTCTGCACTGGCGCTTAATGTTAAAGTCGCGGTTCCCGATTATCCAAACCCACCGGTTGTGCTTAATAAAGCGCGTTTGCATATAAATGGTAAATATTATCCGCTGGAAGTGGTTTCCAATATTGATGGTTTAGCCAGGTCTTCATTAGCTGAAAATATGCCGGTAATAACAACCCGTGCCATTGCCCGGGCTGTTGTTAAGAAAAAGACGGAAAAGCAAGTTGGTGAAAGTGATTTAGGGATTCTCGGGCAGTTGGCGATGATGGCAATCAACCAGGGAACTGAAATAGCGGATACCCGCTGCTGGAATACCCTGCCTCAGGAGTTTGAACTGGCGAGGGTTTATCTTCCCGAGGGCGAGCACAAAGTCGAGATAGAAGTCGTTGCCCCTACCGGTGTTGTCGTTGATACGATTAAGCGTACGGTTAAGATTAAAGCCGGTGCTAAATCTGTGGTTAGTAAACGTTGGACATCACCGGAAGGACCGGCGTTGCACATGCATGGTGGGCATACTGCAGGCCAAAACGATAGCCAAAACGATAACCAGAATGGTGATCAGGCAGCAACACCAGCAACAAAGTCTTAACATCCACGATGGCGGGTGCGTTTTAAATAATTCATTTGAAATGCACCCGTCATAAATATTGTTTAATGGAATTTTTAACAATGAATAATAAACATAAATTTATCGCGGGCCTTTTTACAGGCCTGTTTTTTATTGTAAGCCCAGTATCATCAAATCCAAAGCCCGACTGGGTAGAAGGTGATGCGGGCTTTTATCCGAATAGTCAGTACATAACGGCAACAGGTTCTGCATCTAAGGCTGAGCTGGCCAAGGACAGGGCGCTGGGTAATTTAAGTAAAGTATTTGAAGCCCATATTAAAGAATCTTCAACAACTAAATCAGATACAAAAGTATCGGTTAAAGATGGTGCGGAAAATTATTCTAAAAACACTCATCTGGCTCAACAAATTCAGGTGCGTACAGATAAAATTATCAACGGCGCACGCATAGCGGAAACCTGGAAAGATGCAACCGTTTTTACCTATTATGCATTGGCGGTACTTGATCGCGCGCAGGCGGGAAATAATATTAAAAGTGAAATGCAACGCATCGATAGCGAGACTCAAGTTGAATTAGATCGCAGTCGTTCCCAGTCTGATGTGTTGCTTTCCATGTCTGCGCTGGATGCGGCGGTGGCTTTACAGCGTGAGCGTCAGACATTACAGAATACACTTAAAGTGATTGATACCCGCGGTAAAGGTTCGCCAGCTAACTGGAGTCTTGCGGATCTTAATGGTCAGCTTGAAAGTAAATTACAGTCTTTAAAAATCAGCACGGCGGTTGATAATGACCCCATTGGAAAACTTAATCAGTCATTAAAATCAGCAATGGGTAATGCGGGATTTGCGGCGACTAATGGTTCTGCTGAATTTACTCTGGTGGCCAATCTTGATGTGCAGGACCTGGGTTTTAGGCAGGGTTGGTATTGGCTGCGCGGAAAGCTGAGTGTCAAAATGGTGGGTAGCAATGGTAAAATTCGCGGGCGTAAACAATGGCCGTTAAAAGTATCTGCGTTGCAACATAACGATGCTGAAAGCCGCCTGATGACACTGGTGAGTAAAAAGCTCAACGCAGAAATCAAACCTGCTATTTTAGAGTTTTCGACCGGAGTTAACTAAAAAATAATGCAAAATTTAGATAACAAAATTAAATTTTTTTGCATTATTTTATTTGTCACAGTGTTTCAGCTTTCCTGCGCCCATACACCACAAGATGCTTTTTCTGGTTTAGAACTGACTCAGTGTATTAGTCCTAAACCACAGGTCTGTACTCGTGAGTACCGTCCGGTTTGTGGTTTTGAAGACGATGGAAATCATAAGACATATTCAAATTTCTGTACGGCCTGTGCTAGTCCTGATGTCATCAGTTACTGTGAGGGTGACTGCAATAAAGTGAAAAGATTATCTAAATGAGATTTATTAAATATTGTCTGATTGCTACCTTTATTATTGCAGCAACAAATGCTTTTGCCGAACAAAAAGACACGCCTAAAACCCCTCAACAAACTCCTCAACAGTCAGAGGTACAGGAAAAAGTACTGTCTGATGATGAGGTAATGCAGCAGTTAATTCTCAGCATTGAATCTTTCGAGTTAAAAATCAAAACACAGTTTGAAGACTTATCTACCCTGCAGGGTGATGAACGGTCTATATTAGGCATGCAGTTTCTAGGGGGTAATAAAGATATTGCCAAGAAAATAGAAGCAGCTGTTAATCAATTGTTAAAAATTAAGGAGCAGGGAGGTAACGTAGAAAAGTATACAGTTACGCTGCATCGTCATTTAAATAGACGCAATAAGCAGTTGAAAAAAACATATAAATTTATGCAATTGAGATTGAGTGAGCTTAATAAAAAGTCATCTTCAATTGAGCTGAGTGAACGTTTTGTTTTTGAACAGAAGGTGAATAATGCGAGGGGTATCATTTTCAATATTCTGCTTTCACTTCAGGGTGTTATTGACTTTAAAGAAACATTAAATATTGATAATAATCACGATGTACGCGTGTTTTCTGATTTGCTGCGCAGTATTTCAACGGAGTTATCATCAAGGCTTAAGTTAACTTCTGCGAAAATTAAAAATAAAAAGAATGAAATATCTAATTCAAGTAAAGAAGGTAAAGGTGACTTAGAGATTGAATTGAATGCATTAAATGAAAGGAGCAGAGGAGTGACTGAGGGCTTGTCGCTGCTTATTACGTTAATGCAAAAACACGAGCTGGATACAACCCGCCTGAGCCAGTTATTAATTACTTCATCTGGCACCATCAATCAGCAGATATTTGATAAAGAGGTTATTGTTGGTCTGCTTGGTCAGTGGCAGGATGAATTTGAAAAATGGCTAATGCTTAATGCATCCAGCTTTGTTGTTAGCGTAGTTATTATTATTTTAATATTAATTTTATTTCGACTGATATCTGTTCTAACGGGAAGAGTTTTTTGCAGAGCACTGGATTCTTCCAAAGTCAAAATTTCCAAATTATTACGTGATTTTTTTGTTGTTAGCGTTAGACGCTTTGTGATGTTTATTGGTGTGCTAATTGCACTCTCTCAAGCCGGTGTTGAGCTCGGGCCTTTATTGGCGGGCCTGGGTATGCTGGGGTTTGTTGTGGGTTTTGCACTACAGGGTGTCTTATCAAACTTTGCATCGGGTTTAATGATTTTAATTTACCGGCCCTATGATGTTGGTGATGTGGTTGAAATTGCTAAAGTGAAAGGCACGGTTAAAGAAATGAGCATGGTATCAACAACAATGCTGTCCTTTAATAATGAACGTCTGGTGATACCCAATAATAATATTTGGGGTAGCCTGATAAGAAATATTACCAGTGAGTCAACTCGCCGTGTTGATTTGGTGTTTAAAATAAGTTTTGATGCGGATATCGAGCAGCTTGAAAAAATCTTTACTGAAGAGGTCAGGAGAGTCCCAGCTGTTTTGGTTAATCCTGCCCCGACGATTGAATTAAATAAACAGTATGAAACGCATCTGGAATTTATTGTGCGTCCGTGGGTGAAAACCAGTGATTACTGGGCTACCTACTGGGCTTTAAATAAAGCGATTCAGATTAGAATGAATAAAGAAGGCGTTCCTAAGCTTATTCCTTATGCATTTTTAAAACCGTTGATTGATAAAGTATAAAAAGACAACGCTAAAAACGCAAATGACCGCGAGTTTAGCGTTGTCTTTTCCCAGGTTTTAAAGGCTGTTAACGCTTATCTATCGGTACATAGTCCCGTTGTGTTGCCCCTACATAAATTTGTCGAGGACGACCAATACGTTGCGACGGATCAGAGATCATTTCACTCCAGTGCGCGACCCAGCCAACGGTTCTGGCAATAGCAAACATCACCGTAAACATATTTGCTGGAATATTTAATGCGCGGTAAATAATGCCGGAATAATAATCCACATTCGGATAGAGTTTTCTTTCGATAAAGTATTCATCTTTTAAGGCAACTTCTTCAAGTCTGCTGGCTAGTTCCAATAGTGGGTTATCTGTGTCTGATAACTCGTCCAGCACACGGTGGCACATTTCACGAATGAGTGTGGCGCGTGGGTCAAAATTACGATAAACACGATGTCCAAATCCCATTAATCTGAATGGATCATTTTTGTCTTTTGCCTTGGCAATATATTTATTTATGTTGGAAACATCACCAATTTCTTCCAGCATTTTTAAAACCGCTTCGTTTGCGCCACCGTGTGCTGGCCCCCATAACGAAGCTATACCAGAAGCGATGCAGGCAAACGGATTTGCACCGGAGCTTCCCGCCAGACGAACCGTCGATGTACTGGCATTTTGTTCATGGTCAGCGTGCAAAATAAACAGCAGGTTCATGGCTTCAATAGCCGTTTTGCTTGGGGTGTAATCCTCGCAGGGAGTGGCAAACATCATGTGTAAAAAATTGCCGCAATAATCCAGATCATTTCTTGGGTAGATAAAGGGTTCACCAACATTGTGTTTATAACAGGCGGCCGCAATGGTGGGCATTTTTGCAATCATTCGGTGCGCAGAAACTTCACGGTGACGTGGATTGTGAATATCCAGTGAATCATGATAAAACGCCGACATTGAACCGGTAACACCAATCATAATTGCCATCGGGTGTGCGTTATAATGAAAACCATCAAAAAATGTTCGCATGGTTTCTCGAATCATGGTGTGGTGCATTATCACGCCTTCAAACTCGTGCAGCTGTGTGCTAGTGGGAAGGTCGCCATAAAGCAGTAAATGGGCAACTTCTAAAAAATTACTGTTAGCAGCAAGCTGCTCGATTGGATATCCCCGGTAACGCAGAATCCCTTTTTCACCGTCAATATAGGTAATTGAGCTGGTGCAACTGGCAGTGGAGACAAAGCCGGGGTCATAGGCTAACAGGCCTTTTTCTTTGTACAGGGCGGTAATATCGAGGGCTGAGGGGCCGTCTGTGCCGGTTACTAAACTCAGATCTACAGAGTCACCGCTGGACTCATTGGTTAAGCTGAATTTATCTGCCATGATTTAAATCCTTTGTGAATATTATCGTTATTGTGATTCGATGAAGCTGTGAATTTTTATATGAGTACCGGATTATAGAACAGAAATCGCTGATTAGAAATGTCAGTTTTATTTATTGCAAATAAAGCCGAAATTAATAAAAGTTTGTCAATAAAGCGATTTTCTTATCGACAACCACGACTAAAGCGATTTCGTCCACCGCAAATGGTATCTATTGGGTGGGGCGTTTCTTTTATTATAATTTTGTCTGCCGGTTTTTGAGTCAGTGTTTGTTTTTTTACAGTGGTTTTTGCAAGTTGTGTGTTTGATGTGATGGGCGGTTTTTTAAGCGGCTTTTTCACGGTTGTTCGTGGTTTTTTCGGGTTCACTTTTTTTTGTTTTTTTGTGTGAGTTGTTTTTTTTAAGTTTACTGTTGTTTTGGAAAGTGGTGGTTTAACGTGGGATTTAGTGAGTTTTTTAACGGGCAATACAACAATAGAGGCCGTCTTTTTCTTTTCTTTTTCGTTAATGTACTGGTCTTGTAATAATGCTAGTTCCTGTTCAACACGGATTATTTCTGCCTCGGATCCGGGTATATTACCACCCGCGGCTTTGCGCAAATAGGTTAATGAGCGGGTCAGACTTTTATTCACGGCGGTGCCTTCTGAGTACATTTGTCCAAGTAAAAACAAAGCTTCTCCCTCATTAAAATGAGCATCGTCTTTTAGTTTTTTCAGCCATTTTTTATGCTGTTCCTTGAAGCCGGATTTTTTTATTTCAAGATAGGTTAATCGGTTGCTGGCGGGTTTATAATTTTGACGTGCTGCTTTTTTATACCAGCTGGTGGCAAGTGTCTGGCTGTTGTTTACACCTGAGCCGGTTTCATACATCAGGCCCAGTTTAAATTGAGACTCTGCATTACCGCGTTTTGCCATTTTCTTTTGAAAAAGAAAGACAGAAGCTGAAGGGTCGTAGGCATCTGCATTTAAACTAAAATGCACGCTGATTGAGAGCAGCAATAAGATCAAGCTCCATTTTATAGATGTGTTTTTCATTTTATCGCATTAATGCAGGTATTTAATATAGCGGGTGTTTTTAGTTAGTTAAGCTTAAGGTGTACTCTCATAAGCCGAATGCTTGACGGCTTTTTAGATGTATGTCTGATTTTGAACCGAATGAACTGCCCGAGGTCAAAATCGCTTAAAAACGTTCCAACGTGTACTATAACCTTTTTTTTATATAGTTTAAATCATCTGTTTGAACTGTTTTTGCGGTGTAACAATTTGTGAATTTAGTAATGAGTCTATAAATGGTGTGCTTAATTGGTTTGATTTTCATGTAAAATACCCCCATATAGTTCTGGTAGACAGGACGTGTTTTTGCATATTGAATAAAAATCATATGCGTTTTAAATAAAGCTGATTATTTGGAAAACCCAAAAAGCTTGAACTACAATGAGAGTATGACATGAGTGATCATGAATCTGACTGGGACTCGGATGACGGTCTGGCGGTACAGGAAGCCAAACCAAAGTTGAAACCCCCCAAAAAATACAAGGTCGTATTATTAAATGATGATTACACCCCCATGGAATTTGTGGTGCAGATACTGTCTAAGTTCTTTAAGATGAACCAGGAACAGGCAACACAGATCATGTTACTGGTGCATACCAAGGGCGAAGCGGTTTGCGGTGAGTTTAGTTACCAGATAGCAGAAACTAAGGTGGAACAGGTGAATGACTATTCCAGGCAACATCAGCATCCCCTGATGTGTACAATGGATGAGGCATAAAACTGGCGAGTAATAAAACCGCAAGTTTATAAGTTGTTAACCCCTGCAAAACGGTAGTGGTTAGTGAATTGATAAAAGTGGCTGAGCCACAACGATGGCTCACCGCTCATAACTTGAAGAGACGATGTTATGTTGAGTAAGGAGCTGGAAGCGTCACTAAACGTTGCGTTTAATGAGGCTCGAAACAAACGGCACGAGTATATTACGGTAGAGCATTTACTATTGGCTTTGCTGGATAACAGCAGTGCCAATTCCGTATTAAGAGCCTGCGGTGCAGATTTAACCCGTCTGAAGGGCGATCTATCCCAGTATCTGGACGAAAACACCCCGGTATTCCAGGAAGACCAGATTGGCGAAGTGCAGCCGACACTGGGCTTTCAGCGTGTACTGCAACGGGCGGTATTTCATGTTCAGTCATCTGGCAAAAAAGAAGTGACCGGTGCCAATGTGCTGGTGGCCATTTATGGTGAGCAGGAATCTCAGGCTATTTATTTGCTGCATCAACAGGATGTTAATCGTCTCGACATCGTAAATTATGTATCCCACGGCATTTCTAAGATATCGGAAGATGATGAGCATCCGGCGGATATCGATCCGTCTATCGATGAGGCGGGTGAAACGGAAAATCAGCCGCTGGACAAATATGCGGTGAACCTCAATGTGAAGGCGATGGAGAATAAGATTGATCCGCTGATTGGTCGGGAACCGGAAGTTGAGCGCATGGTGCAAATTTTATGTCGCCGACGTAAAAATAACCCGTTGTTAGTGGGTGAAGCGGGGGTGGGTAAAACCGCCATTGCTGAAGGTCTGGCGAAAAAAGTGGTGGATGATGAGGTGCCGGAAATTCTCCACGGCTCAACTATTTATTCCCTCGATTTAGGCGCGCTAGTGGCGGGCACTAAATATCGCGGCGATTTTGAAAAACGCCTGAAAGGCGTGCTAAAGCAACTGGCGGATGATCCCGGCGCGATTCTGTTTATTGATGAAATCCACACCATTATTGGTGCGGGTTCCGCCTCCGGTGGCGTGATGGACGCCTCTAATCTGATTAAGCCAATGCTGGCCTCTGGTGAACTGAAATGTATCGGTTCAACTACTTATCAGGAGTTCCGCGGTATTTTCGAAAAAGACAGGGCATTAACCCGACGTTTCCAGAAGATCGATGTAGATGAGCCAAGTGTTGCCGACACGATTGAAATATTGCGCGGTCTTAAACCCCATTACGAAGATCACCATAATGTGAAATACAGCCTCAATGCGCTGAAATCTGCTGTGGAGTTATCCAGTCGTTACATGATGGATCGCTTTTTGCCAGATAAGGCCATCGATGTGATTGATGAGGCCGGTGCGTTTCGTAATATGAACAATACTGATGGTAAGTCGAAAAGTATCAATGTGAATGATATTGAAAATATTATCGCCAAACTGGCGCGTATTCCGGCAAAAACTGTATCATCTTCAGACACCACGGTGCTGAAAAACATTGAACGTAATTTAAAACTGGTGGTGTTCGGGCAGGATGAAGCCATCGATACCCTGTCGGATGCAATTAAAATGTCGCGCTCGGGTTTAGGTAATCCGGATCAACCGGTCGGCTCATTCCTGTTTTCTGGCCCTACCGGGGTGGGTAAAACCGAAGTTTCCAAACAGTTGTCAAAGGTGATGGGCATCGAGCTTATTCGCTTTGATATGTCGGAATATATGGAGCGCCACACGGTATCACGCTTAATTGGTGCACCTCCGGGTTATGTTGGCTTTGATCAGGGGGGGCTGTTAACCGATTCCATCAATAAGCATCCCCATGCGGTATTGTTGCTGGATGAAATCGAAAAGGCGCATCCGGATGTATTTAACCTGTTATTGCAGGTAATGGATCATGGCACGCTAACCGATACCAATGGTCGTAAAACCGATTTCCGCAATGTGATTTTAATTATGACCACTAATGCGGGGGCGCAAATGATGAGCCGCCGTTCAATGGGCTTCACCACGCAGAACAATGCCACAGATGGTATGGAAGAGCTCAAGCGTATGTTTACGCCAGAGTTCCGTAATCGCCTGGATGGCATTATTCAGTTCAAGCCTCTAGATGAGCGCACCATTAATAATGTGGTGGATAAGTTTATTATTCAGCTTGAACATCAGCTGGAAGAGAAGAAAGTCACCCTGCATGTGGACAGTAATGCACGTAACTGGCTGGCGGTTAAGGGTTATGATCCGCATATGGGTGCGCGTCCGATGGCCAGAGTTATACAGGAGCACCTGAAACGTGTGCTGGCGAATGAGTTATTGTTCGGCAGCCTCTCAAAAGGCGGTGAGGTGAAGGTGACACTGAATAAGGAAATCGATGATCTGCAGATTGAAGTGCAGGAGAAGGAGACGGTTGCTGGGTAGGTTTAAATGCACTTTGTCCGCAAATGAACGCAAATAAAAACATAAAGCGTATAAATTACGCATTAAATTTGGGTATATTCGCGTTCATTTGCGGATAAAGTTGCTTTAAGTTTTCCCAATAAAAAAGGCCGTGTAATAACTACACGGCCTTTTTTATTGGGAATCTTATATCAATCTATTTTTCGCGATAAACAATCCGACCCTTCTCCAGATCGTAAGGTGTCATTTCGACGGTGACCTTATCGCCTGTCATTATGCGAATATAGTGCTTACGCATACGGCCTGAAATATGGGCGGTGACAACATGACCATTTTCCAGTTCTACGCGGAACATCGTATTTGGCAAGGTCTCTAAAACCGTGCCATCCATCTGTAATGCTTCTTCTTTTGCCATTAAGTTTCTCAACAAATAATTATGCGGCCCAATTATCAATAAATTGGCAGATTAAGCAAGTGCTTTAAGTCTTTTTTGTCAATTAAGCGACTATTCTCGAGCGGTATTTTATTTGGCTTTAAAATATTCAGCGACTTTTTCTGATAACTGGGGCATAAATTGCAACGGATCCACCAGCGTTTGATTAGCAATAATAGCCAGATGCAGGTGGGGGCCGGTCACCCGACCGGTTTCACCGACGGTGCCTATAATCTGGCCTTTTTCAATTTTGTCCCCGGGCTTCACGTTGATGGTATGCAGATGGGCATAGAGGCTGATCAGCCCCTGACCGTGGTCGAGGTAAATCATATTGCCACTAAAGAAAAAATCACCAGACTCAATGACAGTGCCAGATTCAACGGCCTGAATAGGCGTGCCCTCGGGCGCCGCGATATCCAGCCCCGTGTGGGGGCGGCGTGCCTGTTCGTTAAAAAATCGGCGTAATCCAAAAATGCTTGAAATGCGCCCGTCAACCGGCACCGTAAAATTTGCATGGGTTGGGTTGTTTAGCCAGTTTTTTCTGGCCGCCGTTTTGCGTTTTTTTTCTGCCAGTATGCGCTCCATGTCTTTTTTATACGGATTCACCTTACGCTTGTTTTTAATAGTCAGGTATTGGGCTTTGTAAGTTTTGGGCTTAACCTTAAAACGGAGATTTTCCACTTTCCCCTGATGGTTTTCAATGTTGACCGCGTAATTGCCGGGTTTGGTCGTTAATGATAACCCCACCAGCAGGTAGCGTTTATTTTCATTGCGAACAACCGCCAGCTTGTTGTTTTTAAATCGAGCGGTATCCGGGTTATGGTTATTATTTAGCGGTAACAGTACAATGCCACCAGGTACCGGGCTGGATTGTGGAAAGGCCAAAGCCTGACCAGGCCAAATAAGACTGGTAAAAATTAGACCGGGAAAAATTAGACAGGTCAAAACCAGACCACGCAGTATGCGGGAAAATAACCATGTGATTTTATAAAGTATTTTCATAGTGTAATTACAATGCCCTTAAATTTAGTAACTTTATTTAGAGAGCCCGCTGGCTTTAAAAGTCTGCTTTATCATAAGTTAGTTTTAAAAAATATTCGAGTCACGTTTAACCAATGAAAGCCAAATACAATTCCAGCCGTATTTCAGAACGCATGCAATACATCAGTCCGTTTCATGTAATGGATTTACTGGCGCAGGCAAAACAACTCGAAGCCGACGGGCATGATGTGATACATCTTGAAGTGGGGGAGCCGGATTTTGCCACGCCCCAGGCGATAAACAATGCCGCCATTGAAGCGATAAAATCTGGCAGAACAAAATACACCCCTGCCACAGGGCTGCCGGAGTTAAAGCAGAAAATTGCCAGCTATTATCAGCAGCGCTTAAATACCCTGCTAAATCCTGAAAATATAATGATTACACCCGGTGCATCCGGTGCATTACAACTGGCATTAACGGTGCTGGTTGATCGTGGGCAAAGTGTGTTAATGGCGGATCCGGGTTACCCCTGTAACCGGCACTTTGTGCGTCTGCTTGATGCCTGTGCGCAGAGTATCGCCGTGGGAGAGAGCAGTCAGTATCAACTCACCCACGAATTAATTGCACAGCACTGGCAGGAAAATACCGCCGCGGTATTAATTGCATCCCCCTCAAACCCCACGGGTACGTTAATTGACCGGGATGAAATGCAGAAAATTATTGAAGTGGTTGAAAGCAAAAATGGCGTGTTGCTGGTGGATGAGATTTATCAGGGGCTGGTGTACGAGCAAGCGGATTTTAGTGCCGCGTCTTTAAGTCGAAATATCTTTGTAATTAATAGTTTCTCAAAATTTTTTACCATGACCGGCTGGCGTCTCGGCTGGTTAATTGTGCCAGATGATTTTATCGAGCCGGTGGATCGACTCGCCCAGAATTTATTTTTAGCACCCCCTACCATATCGCAATACGCCGCTTTATCGGCTTTTGAAAATGACACATTAGCGGTGCTCGATAATCAGCGTGACGAATTAAATAAACGTCGGCAATTTCTGTTAAAAGGTTTAATTAATCTGGGGTTTGATATTCCGGTAAAACCTGGTGGCGCATTTTATATTTATGCAAATGTATCTAAGTTTACCCACAACAGTTTTGATTTTTGTAATGCGCTTTTGCACCAGTCGCATGTCGCAATTACCCCCGGCATTGATTTTGGTGAGCATAAAGCCAGTCAGCATGTGCGCTTTGCTTATACACAAAATATAGAAAAATTGCAGTTGGCACTTGACCGCATCAGTGATTTTCTTACATTATACAAAGACTCACATTAATAATAACTAATATAGAGAGCCCATTACCCCGTGTCTTCATTCATAAAAGATTTAAAAGAAGATGTTAACAGCGTATTTGACCGCGATCCGGCGGCACGTAATTTTTTTGAAATTATCACCACCTATCCCGGGGTGCATGCGCTTATTTTTCATCGCCTTTCCCATGGCCTGTATAAACGTAATTACAAATGGCTGGCACGGGTGTTATCCAACATTGTGCGCTGGTACACCGGCATAGAAATTCATCCGGGTGCGAAAATAGGCCGACGCTTTTTTATTGATCACGGCACCGGTATAGTCATTGGTGAAACCGCTGAAATTGGCGATGATGTCACCCTCTACCACGGTGTAACGCTGGGAGGCACAACCTGGCGCAAGGGCAAGCGTCACCCGACGCTGGAAAATAATGTGGTCATTGGTGCGGGAGCAAAAGTGCTTGGGCCAATCACCATTAAATCCGGTGGCCGGGTGGGTTCAAATGCGGTGGTTACCAAAGATGTGCCGGAAGGGGCGACTGTAGTCGGTGTGCCCGGGCGGGTCGTTGAAAAAATCCCGGATGAGAAAAGTGATCAGCGTGCCAAAATCGCCAAAAAACTGGGTTTTGATGCCTATGGTGTGGCGCAGGATGCACCGGATCCGGTGGCCACTGCCATTAACTGCATGCTCGACCATATTCATGTAATGGATGAAAAGATGGAACGCATGTGCAAGGCACTGAAGGCACTGGATGCGGAGCTCGATGATATTCAAATTCCCAAACTGGGTGACATTGAAATAAAAACCGAATCCGAGTCCGATTCTGACGCCAGATCTGTATCTCAGGCCAATGGCAACGATAAAGGCATCACTGAAAAGCTATAATTTTTAGCCACTTAGCCCAGTTTATAATACTTGACTAAATTACTCGGGTTTGAGTATACTTGCGCCATGTTTAAGCACGCTGATTTTCAGTGTGCTGTCAGGTTTAAGAGATGAGTTAATGAGACTGACCACAAAAGGCCGTTACGCGGTCACCGCAGTATTAGACCTTGCTTTTCACCATAAAAGCGGCCCTGTTTCCCTCGCGGATATTTCCCGGCGTCAGGGCATATCACTCTCCTATCTTGAGCAATTGTTTTCCCGCTTGCGCCGTAACAGTGTTGTTACCAGTACCCGTGGTCCCGGTGGCGGTTATTCACTGGCGCGCGATGAGACAGAAATTTCCATGGCGCAAATTATTAATGCGGTGGATGAAAGTTACGATGCAACCAGCTGCGGTGGAGAAGGCTCCTGTAGTGGAGATCAATACCAGTGTCTGACCCATGATTTGTGGCAGGAATTGAGCGAGGAAATACACGAATTTTTAAATAGTATTAGCCTCTCGGAAATGAGATCCCGCAGTGATGTGGCGGATGTCGCGAAGCGTCAGGAACGTTTTGACAGAGAAGGTGTCGGCAAGGAAAGTCTTGCAGAAATCATTAATGTTGATGATAAAATAGGCGCTATTGTTGTAGAGCAGTAAATCAACATGGCGGTATATCTGGATCACAACGCAACAACCCCCCTGAATGCAGATGTACTGGACGCCATGATGCCCTATATGACGGGGCTTTATGGTAATCCGTCCAGTGTACATCGTTTCGGGCGTTTAACCCGGGATGCACTGGAGCAGGCCAGAATGCAGGTGGCCAATCTGCTGGGGGCACAGCCTAAGGAGGTAATATTTACCTCCGGTGGTACAGAGGCGAATAATTTGGCGATTCGCGGTGGCTTAGCTGCAAATGTGACTAAATCGCAATTTGCCATAAGTGCAATTGAACATGCGTCATTAATGGCTCCATCTAAATTAATGGCGAAGCAGGGCTGGCAGCTGAACACAATTCCCGTGGATTCACAGGGCGTTGTAACAGAAGAGGCTTTGCAGGCGAGCATTAGCGATACCACACAGCTGGTATCAATAATGGCCGCTAATAATGAAAGCGGTGTTTTGCAGGATGTAGGTACCCTGGTTGAATCTGCAAAAGCGATTAATCGAAATGTGCTTTTTCATACTGATGCCTGCCAGATAGCCGGTAAAATGCCGATTAATTTTGCCGGGCTCAAACTCGATTTAATGAGTGTGTCATCGCACAAGTTATATGGGCCACTGGGAGCAGGGGCATTAGTGGTTGCCGGCCACGTGGATCTGGCACCACTGATTGTGGGTGGCGGGCAGGAAAAACAAAAACGCAGTGGTACTGAAAACCTGCTTTCCATTGTTGGTTTTGGTGCCGCGGCGGAATTAGCTGGCAGGTTAATGCAACAAAGACAATCAGCCATGCTTGAGTTGCAAACTCGGCTGATTGAGCCATTAAAAACAATGCAGGGGGTGAGTATCTTTTCGTTGGATGCGCCCCGTTTGCCCAACACGGTCATGTTTGCTCTGAATGGCATTGACGGTGAAGCCCTGCTGATGCAACTGGATAGAAAGGGTTTTGCCGTGTCCAGTGGCTCCGCCTGTGATAGCGGAAAAACCGACCCGAGCCATGTATTGCTGGCCATGGGGGTAGCCGCGGAAACCGCCAGAGGCGCCATACGGGTTAGCTTTGGCGAACAGAATACAAGTGATGATGTGCGACAATTTATTGCCGCACTGGATGAAATTAAACAACAACTGTAACCATAGAGATTAAGATATCGTGAGCGACTCAAAAACAAACTTAAACCTGCCCATCTATTTCGACTACGCCGCCACCACCCCGGTCGATAAGCGCGTCGCCGACATCATGATGAAATACCTCACGGTAGACAGCGACTACGGCAACCCCGCCTCGCGCAGCCACAGCTTTGGCTGGGCCGCCGATGACGCCATCGACACTGCCCGCGGGCAGGTCG